>UEZX01000040.1_pt1 | contig 11262 bp, 9 predicted proteins | sample 1903831 | NCBI WGS metagenome assembly UEZX01 (sample SAMEA4776353, study PRJEB27445) | saltern metagenome | biome: Hypersaline environment; feature: solar saltern; material: Pellet | place: Spain | collected 2012-08 | depth 0 m | reverse complement strand
GGAGAACCCCGGAACCGCCGAGGCCATCGTGAGCAAGGCCGTCGAGGCCGCGAAAGCCCGAAAAGCCGCGAAGCAGGCCGAGGAGCTCACCCGCCGGAAATCGGCGTTGGAGTCGACGTCGCTGCCGGGGAAACTCGCGGACTGTCAGAGCCGCGATCCCGCCGAAGCGGAGCTGTTCGTGGTGGAAGGAGACAGCGCGGGCGGTTGTTTCACTGGCGACACGGAGATCGCGCTCGCTGACGGACGGTCGATCACGTTCGAGCAGCTCGTCGAGGAGCACGAGAACGGGGAAACACACTACTGTTACACGGTACAGGACGACGGTCGGATCGGACTCGAACGGATCGAGAACCCGCGCGTGACGAAGGAGAACGCGGAGCTGGTTCGGGTTGTCCTCGACAACGACGAAGAAATCCGGTGTACGCCGGACCACGAGTTTATGCTCCGCGACGGGAGCTACTGTGAGGCCCGGAACCTCAGCGACGGGCAGTCACTGATGCCGTTGTATCGAAAGGAGTCCGACTCCGACGAGGAGAATATAACTATCGACGGGTACGAGATGGTGAAGCAGCCGTTCGCGGCCGACTTCTGGGAGTTCACCCACCTCTTGGCTGACCGATACAACCTCGAACGTGGCGTGTACGAGCGGAGCGCCGGCGACCACAAACACCACGTCGACTTCGACAAGCGGAACAACCGACCCGACAACGTTCGTCGTCTCCCGAAGGACGAACACCTCGAACTGCACCGGGAACACGCCGAGCGAACGCTTCACACCGCGGAGGCTAAGGAAAAATCCCGGGAAGCGAAGCGGTCCGATGCATTCCGCGAGAAGATGAGTCAGCGTATGCAGGAGGACGGAACGGTAGAGGTGCTGCGGGAGCAGGCGAAGGAACAGTGGGAAGACGAGGAGTACGAACAGTTCATGCGGGACGCGTGGCGGGAATTTTACGAGAACAATCCGGACTACCGGGAGCGCGTCCGGCAGCGCTTGACTCGGGAAGCGCGAGAGTACTGGAGTGACGAGGAGAATCGCAAGGAGCAGTCCGAACGCGTCACACAGTACTACGAGGAGAACCCCGAAGCGATCGAAGAACGACGCAAGGAGGCCGAAGGGCAGTGGGACGACGATGAACTCCGCGAATGGCGGAGTAACAAGACCGAAGAACAGTGGACTGAGGAGTTCCGCGAGAGTCGGATGGAGGCATACAACCAGACCTATTACGAGAATACGATTCCGTTTATGAAGGAGGTTCTCGAAGCGGAGGGAGACCTGAAAAACTACGACGAACGTCGGAGTGAGAAGGACGATCCGAACGTCCTGACCAAATCGACGACAGTAGAGAAATTCTTCGACGGGGAGGAGGAACTCGTGTCGGCAGTCGAAGCGCACAACCACGCCGTCGCGTCTGTCGAACCGATCGAGGAGACCGAAGACGTATACGACCTCGAAGTACCTGGAACGCACAATTTCGCGCTTGAGTCAGGGGTATTCGTCCACAACAGTGCCAAACAGGGCCGAGACCGCCGATTTCAGGCCATTCTCCCCCTCAAAGGGAAGATCCTGAACGTCGAGAAACACCGCCTCGACAGAGTGCTCGAAAACGACGAGGTCCGGGCGCTGATCACTGCGATCGGCGCGGGCGTCGGCGAGGAGTTCGACATCGACGACGTGCGATACGAACGGCTGATCCTGCTCTCCGACGCCGACGTCGACGGCGCCCACATCCGGACGCTGCTGCTGACGCTGCTCTACCGCCACATGCGCCCCTTAGTGGAGGCAGGCTACGTCTACGCCGCGAAACCGCCGCTGTATCGCATCCGATACCGAGGTGAGACCTACGACGCAATGACCGAGGCCGAACGCGACCGCATCATCGAAGAGAAGTGCGACGGCAACCCCACACAGGTCCAGCGGTTCAAGGGACTCGGGGAGATGAACCCCGATCAGCTGTGGGAGACCACAATGAACCCCGAAAACCGGATCTTGAAGCGGATCACCGTCGAGGACGCCGCAGCCGCCGACAAGATGTTCTCCGTACTCATGGGCGACGCCGTCGAACCGCGGAAACAGTTCATCAAGGACCGAGCCACCGACGCCGAATGGGTTGATATCTGAATGAGCTCCGACGCACCAGAGCGGTTCGATCCCGACGCCGGGATCGCCGCCGATGTCGAGACCGCACGGATCGAACAGGAGATGGAACAGTCCTACATCGACTACGCCATGTCGGTGATCGCGGGGCGGGCGCTGCCCGACGCCCGCGACGGGTTGAAACCGGTCCACCGCCGGATCCTCTACGCGATGCACGAGTTGGGCGTCACCGCCCGCTCGTCGCACCGGAAGTCCTCCTCGATCGTCGGCGAGACGATGGGGGACTACCACCCCCACGGCGACTCCGCGATCTACGACACCCTCGCGCGGATGGCCCAGGACTTCTCGATGCGGTATCCCCTGGTCGACGGCCAGGGCAACTTCGGCTCCGTCGACGGCGACCCGCCCGCGGCGATGCGGTACACCGAGGCCCGGATGTCGCCCATCGCGGAGGAACTGCTCTCCGACATCGACATGGACACCGTCGACTTCCAGCCCAACTACGACGACCGGCTGGAGGAACCGGCGGTTCTCCCCGCGGCGTTCCCGAACCTGCTGGTCAACGGCTCCTCGGGCATCGCGGTCGGGATGTCGACCAACATCCCGCCGCACAACCTGGGCGAGGTGATCGACGCGACAGTCCACCTGATCGACAACCCCGACTGTACGGTCGAGGACCTCATGGAGCACGTCAAGGGGCCGGACTTCCCGACGGGCGCGAACATCGTGGGCCGGAACGCGATCCACAAGGCGTACAAGACGGGTCGCGGCCGGATCCGGGTCCGCGCGGAGTTCGAGGTCGAGGGCGACGACCGGATCGTGATCACCGAACTCCCGTTCCAGGCGAACAAGGCGCGCTTGGTCGAGCGGATCGCCGACAACGTCAACGACGGCACCATCGAGGGGATCCGTGACCTCCGGGACGAGTCCGACCGCGACGGCATCCGGGTCGTCGTGGAACTCAAACGTGGCGCCAACGCCGAGGTGGTGAAGAACCAACTCTTAGAGCACCACCTCGAGTCCACCTTCGGCGTCATCAACCTCGCGTTGGTCGACGGCCAACCGAAGGTGCTCGACCTGAAGGAGACTCTCGAAGAGTATCTCGACCACCGACGCACGGTCGTCCGCCGGCGCTCGCAGTACGAGCTCGACGAGAAGCGCGACCGCGCGCACATCCTCGAAGGCCGGCTCCGGGCGCTGCAGTCGGTCGACGACGTGGTCGAGGTCATCCGGAACTCCGAGAGCCGCGACGACGCGAAAGCCGCGCTCCGGGGCGAACACGTCGTCGAGGCCGACGGCGAACTGCCCGCGTTCGACTTCTCGGCCGATCAGGCCGATCACATCGTCGCGATGCAGTTGGGGTCGCTCACCGCGATGGAGGCCGACGAGATCAGAGACGAGTACGAGGAGGTCCAAGCCCGGATCGAGCGGCTGGAGGCGATCCTGAACGACCCCGACGAACTCGACGCCGTCGTCAGATCCGAACTGGAGGCGATCAAGGCGGAGTACGACGACGACCGCCGGACCTCGATCATCGAGGACACCGGCACCGTGACCCACGAGGACCTGATCGCGGAGGAAGATGTCGTCGTGGTCGTCACCGAGGACGACTACATCAAGCGCATGCCGCTGGACCGCTTCAGCGCCCAACACAGGGGTGGAAAAGGCATCATCGGCACCGAGCTGAAGGAGGACGACCGGGTCTCCTCGGTGTACGTCGCCTCGACCCACGACTACCTGCTGTACTTCACCACGCACGGCAAGGTCTACCAGCTGAAGACCTACCAGGTGCCGGAGATGTCCCGGACCGCCCGCGGGAAATCGGCGGTCAACCTCCTGGATCTGGACGACGGCGAGGAGATCACCGCCGTCGTCAACTGCGCGGACATGGAAGCCGACGAGGAGAAGTACCTCACGATGGCGACACGCGAGGGGTACGTCAAGCGCACGAGCGTCGAGAACTTCCAGAACATCCGCTCGACCGGGATCATCGCCACCAAACTCGGTGACGGCGATGCGCTCGTCGACGTCGAGGTCACCGACGGCAGCCGCGACCTGATCCTCGCCAGCCGGGAAGGCATGGCCATCCGGTTCGAGGAGTCGGACGTACGGGCGATGGGCCGGTCGGCCCGCGGGGTCCGCGGGATCCGGTTGGAGGGCGACGACGAGGTTGCGGCGCTTGCGGCGATCGACGCCGAGCGCCACAGTTGGGTGCTCACAGTCACCGAGCACGGCTACGGCAAGCGGACCGGGATCGACCAGTACCGCCGGCAGTCCCGGAACGGCAAGGGGCTGATCGATATCAAGACCAACGACCGGAACGGCGACGTCTGTGAGTTGGAGACCGTCGGTCCCGACGACCACCTGTTCGTGATGAGCGGGGACGGCCAGATCCTCCGGACGCCGGTCGGAGACCTCTCGGTCGTCGGCCGGAACACGATGGGCGTCATCGTCATGGACGTCGCGCCCGGCGACACGGTCGCCACCGTCGACGTTCACCCCGCGGGCGACGGCGGCGAGGCCGCGACGGCGACCGCCGACAGCGAGGCCGACGCCAGCGCGGACTGAGGTCGCCGCCGGGGAACTCCGAGCTCGGAGTCGCGATCAGAGGATCCGCCGTCCGAGTGCGCTCGACGCCAGCTCCGCCGCCAGCTCCGCCGTCTCGTTCCGTTCGTCGAGGATCGGGTTCACCTCGACGAGGTCTACAGACCGGAGGCAGTCGCGGCGGGCGACGCGCTCCAGCGCCGAGTGAGCCTCCCGGTAGGTGACGCCGCCGCGGACGGGAGTGCCGACGCCGGGGGCTTCGCGGGGGTCGAGCCAGTCGAGGTCGAGGCTGACGTGGACGCCGTCGGTCCCTGCTGTCGCCACGTCGAGCGCGTCGTCGACGACGCTCGTGATCCCGCGGTCGTCGATGTCGGCCATCGTGAACGCGGTCACGCCGCTCTCGTCGATCGCGCGACGCTCCGGGGGATCGACGTCCCGGAGGCCGACGATCGCGACAGTATCGGCCGCGAGGCCGGCGGCGTTGGCCCACTCGACGTCCGCGAACGCCCCGGCCCCGAGCGCCGCCGCCAGCGGCATCCCGTGGACGTTCCCCGAGGGTGACGTCTCCGGCGTGTTGCAGTCGGCGTGGGCGTCGAACCACACCACCCCGATGTCGGCGTCCCGCGCGGAACCCGCCACGGAGCCGATCGCCACGGAGTGGTCACCGCCGAGGACCACCGGGAGTTCGTCGGCCGCGAGCGCGGCGTCCACGCGGTCGGCCAGCCGGGTCGTGACCTCCCGGGTCTCCCGGAGGAACTTCGCACGCCCGGGGGAGAACGTCTCGGTGTCGGGGTCGCGCTCCTCGGCTCTCGGGGCTGGGACGTCACCGGCGTCGACGACCGTCGCCCCGGCCCGTTCGAGTTGTGTCGCCAACCCGGCGTACCGGATGGCGGAGGGTCCCATGTCGACGCCGCGTCGGTTGGCTCCGTAATCCGTGGGAGCGCCGATCACGCGGACGTTCGTGGTCTCGTCCATCCGTGGTCACTCCCTGTGGGTGGCACGCGCCCGGGCGATACCCGCGGGGCGGTCGTCGTCGTCGACGCGTCTGTGTTCCATACCAACGGTACTACCGACGCATCACAAAGCGGTGTCGGACCCGACGCTCCCGGACGACCCCACCGTCCCGAGGCGGGACGACGAAGGGAGTTCGGCGCGGCACCCACCCGGGAGCGCACGGTGGCACACCGGCCAGTCTCGCGACCAGCGGCGGAGACGATGGGCGCCGGTTGTGCGGGGTGCCATCGAACGCATCCCGAGAAATGCCCGGATGGAAACAACACGAACGTGTCCCAATCGGTGGCTCATCCGGATACTGTTCGGAACGATGTTCGGGCACCCACCGGATTTAATACCGTATATAATGAACTCACGCGTATGTCATCCATCGAACTGACGTCCAGTCAAAAGACGATTCTGACTGCACTCATCAACCTCCACCGGGAGAACGAGGACGCGGTCAAGGGAGAGGACATCGCCGAGGAGGTCGACCGCAACCCGGGGACCATCCGCAACCAGATGCAGAGTCTGAAAGCCCTCCAGCTCGTCGAGGGGGTACCCGGACCGAAGGGAGGGTACAAGCCCACCGCGAAAGCCTACGAGGCACTCGACGTGGACCAGATGGACGAGCCGGCGTACGTCCCGCTGTATCACGACGGCGAGGAAGTCGACAACGCGAACGTCGACGAGGTCGACCTCTCGTCGGTGCATCACCCGGAGCTCTGCCGCGCCGAGATCCACATCCAGGGGTCGGTACGACAGTTCCACGAGGGCGACAGCGTGACTGTCGGTCCCACGCCGCTCTCGAAACTCGTGATCGAGGGAACGGTCGACGGCAAGGACGACACCGGGAACATCCTGATTCTCCGAATTCAGGACATGCGGGCACCGGTCGAAGCGCCGTCGCACTGACCGCTCGGCGGCGGTCCCCGCACGGCTTGTTATCTCGGTTCGACCTGTTTCACATGCTCTCCCACGCGTCGAGCGCGTTGCGTGGGGAGGAGACGTCCTTGATCCACCGGGCGGCGATCGCCTTCTTCAGCGTCCGTGCGGCGGGGCCGCCGAAGACGTTGATCGGGAGTTTGCCGACCCCAGGGAGTTTGACGCCGTGGGCGACCGCGTCGTCGCCGACGGAGACGACCGTCCCCTTGTCGTCGTGGCGCCACGTCTTCAGCGGACGGCCCTCGACCGCACGGGCGACGTTCTCGCCGGCGACCTCCGCGGCCTGCCAGGCGGCCTGTGCGGTCGGCGGCGCGACCGCGTCCTCGCCTTGATCCACCAGCGCGGCGTCGCCCACCGCGAACACCCGCTCGTCGGACGTCTGGAAGTCGGCTTCGGCGTTGATGCGGTGGGAGCGCTCGTCCTGTGCGACGTCGACGCCGTGGACCTCCTCGTGGCCGGTGATACCGCCGGTCCAGATCAGGACGTCGTACGCGAGTTCTTCACCGGGGTCGTCCTCGCCGCCGCCGAGGTAGACCGCGTCCTCGTCGGCCTGTGAGATGAACTCCCCCGTCAGGATGTCGATGTCGAGCGCCTCCAGCCGCCGGCGGAGCGCGCCCTGGAGTTCGGAGTCGTTCCCCGGGAAGACCTCGTCGAGCCCCTCAACGAGGGAGATCTCGATCGGTGCGTTGTGCTCGTCGCGGTACTCCGCGATCTCGCCCGCGGTCTGGATGCCCGACAGGCCCGCACCGCCGACGACCACTTGGGCAGGATCGTCGCGGGAGGCGGCTTCTGCGGCCGCCTCAACGTCGGCGTGGATGGCCCGCGCGTCGTCGAGTCCCTTCAGTTCGTGGGCGTGCTCCTGCAACCCGTCGATCCCGAAGAACGCGGTACTGGAGCCGACTCCGAGCAGGAGGTAGTCGTACTCGATCTCGTCGTCTTCGAGTTCGACGACCCGCTCGTCGACGTCGACATCGGTCACCCGCCCCTCGACGAACTCCGTCGACGGCGACTTGATGTCGTCGACCGGGATCGCGACCTTGGATTCGACACTCGGCTCCCGGATACACCGGTGGACCTCGTGGAGAACGAGGTGGTAGTCGTTCTCGGAGATCCAGGTGAGGTCGACACCGGCGTCGAGTTCGTCTTCGAGCCGTTTGATCGCGCCGGCGCCGGCGTACCCGGCACCGACAACGACGACTTGCGTGCTCATACTACCCCCTCCGGAACCGGCGGATAAAGGCACTGCGGAACTGTCCGGGGCGGCTGGCGACGATCGGTCGGTCGTCACCCCCCGTCCCAGTCGAGCGACAAGCCCGGGTGCCAGTGGTCCGCCCCCGCCTCGCGCTTTGCCTCGTCCATCAGCGCGAGCAGGTGGACCGCGAGGCTCGCGGTCTCGGCCGCCCGGGACTCGCCCTCGGTCCGGAACTCCCCGGTGACGCGGTTGGCGTACACCGAGCAGACCGCGCCCGCCCGCAGACCGTAGACACTCGCGAGCGTGAGCAGCGCCGCGGCCTCCATCTCGATGTTCTTCACGTTCGCGTCCTGAAGCTCCTCGATCAGCGACTCCGACCCCGCCGCGCGGAACCCCTCGAAGCCGGCGCGACCCTGCCCCGTGTAGAAGGAGTCGGCGCTCATCGTGAGCCCCACGTGGTAGTCGTGGCCGAGGCGCTCGGCGGCCGCAACGAGGGCGCTGACGACCTCCTGGTCGGCGACGGCGGGGTAGTCCTCGCGGACGTACTCCGCGGAGGTCCCCTCCTGGCGGACCGCGCCGGCGGTGATCACCAGGTCGCCGACGTCCATCTCGGGCTGGATCGCGCCGCAGGAGCCCACCCGCACGAACGTCTCCGCGCCCACGCGGGCGAGTTCCTCGACCGCGATCGCCGTGGAGGGGCTCCCGATCCCGGTGGAGGTGACCGAGATCGGGGTGTCCTCGTAGGTGCCCGTCGCGGTCCGGTACTCGCGGTGTTCGGCCCGCTCGTCGTACCCATCCCACAGCGCGGTGATCTTGTCGACGCGCTCGGGGTTGCCGGGGAGGAGGACGGCGTCGGCGATGTCGTCGGGGCCGACCGCGACGTGGTACTGCACCTCGTCGCTCGGATCTTCGCTGTCGCTCATACCCCCGAGGTCGGCACCGCAAGACAATAGCCTGTCGGACGTGCCGGTCGGTGGCGCAGACGACGGGGACGGCCGACTACGGCTCCCCGCCCCCGGTGTCGCGTGCGTCGGCGGCCGCCGACAGCGTGTCCATCGAGATGGTGTCCGGCAGCAACTCCCCGAGGGTGTACGTCGTCGTCCCGGCGTCGCCCTCGTCGCAGACGACCGGGAGGTCGGCGTCGGCGAACTCCGCGAGCGTCTGCCGGCACATCCCGCACGGCGTCACGCCGTCGCGGGCGCCCGACGAGACCGCGATGCGGTCGAACGATCGGTGGCCGTCCGCGACCGCCGCGGCGACGGCGACCTCCTCGGCGTGGAGGCTGTTGGAGTAGTTGGCGTTCTCGATGTTGCATCCGACGTACACCGACCCGTCGGCAGCCCGGAGCGCCGCGCCGACGCTGTACTCGGAGTACGGGACGTACGCGCCCTCGAGCGCCTCGCGGGCACGGTCGACCAGGTCGTCTGTCATCGCCGCGGGTTGGGTCGGCGGCGGCTTGTAGCTTGCCGTCGCTCGCGCGGCGGGGTGGCCCGCTGGTGACGGCCGGCGCGACCAACAACGCCAAATCCGTCCCCGCTCCTACATCGGGTGTGCACTCGGAGACCGACGGCGAGGGTGATACCGGCACAGCCACCGACGGGGAGACGGCGGACCCGACCGGTACCCCCGGACTCGGCCGGCGCATCCTGCTCGCGGTCGGTGTGACCGTGATCGTGATCTCGGGGGGGCTCGGGTGGTTCGTCGGGAGTAACGGCGAACTCAGCGACGCGGCGGTGCTCGGGACCGGATTCGCGATCCCCGTGACGCCCGGCGCGCTCGCGCTCTACGGGATCGTGGTCTCGACCGCGCTCCTCGGCGGGCTGTTCGGGTTGGTCGAACTCGCCTCGCGGCTCGAAGGCGGCTCCCGAGCGGAGTGACCGGACCGGGAACCGCTCCCGACGAACGCGGCGTTTTTGCCGTTCGGGCACGCACGTTCGGCTATGCCGTCCCCGACGTCGGCCGACGAGCGCGCCGAGCACGCCGACGACGAGTTCGACCCGAACGCGCCGCTGCAGTCGGATTCGGGGGGGAGAAACCGGAAGCGCGCGGTACTGGCAGTCGCGCCGTTTCTCGCACTCGGGCTCGGGAACGTCGTGCTCATCCTCCAGTGGGGAATCGAACCCCTGTGGGCGTTTGCGCTCCTCCCGCCGATCCTGTTCTGTAGCGTTCTCGCGTACATCGTCTTCAGCACGGACTTCCTCGACGACCGGACGTGACGTGGGACACGCTACCGCGAGAACGGCTGCGTCGACGACTCAGCTTCCGGTGTCGTACTTGTAGGTCGCCTCCGACGGGTCGATCCCGAAGTCCTCGGCGGTCTCCTCGACGGTCTCGCCGTCCTCGGGGTCGTCCGCCGGCGCGGCGGCCTTGAACCGCTCGCGGAACTTCCCGGGGACGGTGAACTCGTCGGGGGCAACCCGCAGCGCGATGACGTCGTCGCCGCGCTCCTCACGGACGGTCTCCAGCCGGTCGGTCACCGGTTCCGGCAGGTCGGCTGCGTCCTGCGGCTCGAACCCGAACGGGGTGAAGTAGGCGGGCTGTCGGGTGAACGTGTACACTGTCCCGTGGCCGTCGTCGCCCGCCTCCGCGACGAGTCGCTCGATGATGTGGGCGCCCACACCCTGCTGTCGCCACGGCGCGAGGGTGTAGACGAACGCAAGTTCGCAGAACTCTCCTGCGTCAGCGGTGTGGACGCGGATCCGCCCGAACCCGGCCTTGCGGGAGGTCTCCTCGTCGAGGGCGATCACGTAGTCCCGGGACCGAAACGCGGGGTCGTCGAGTTCCGCCTCCTCGACCTGTTCGAGTAACCAGACCTCGTCCCGATTTTTGGCGTCCCGGACGTACATACACGTGGGTAGGTGACCGCGTGGCAAGTGTATTGCGGAGCGGCCGGCGGGACGACTCCGTCCCGCCGGAAACAACAGGTTTGTGTCGGTCCCCGCGTTAGGCGCGGGCAATGGCCCGGTTACTGCCCTCCCGATCCGAACCCGAGGTCGATGCGTCCCCCCGGGTGGTCGGACTCGACGACGACGACGCCGAGGACCTACTGTCGGCCCTGTCCTCGACGACCGCCCGCGGAATACTCGCCGCCCTCCACGAGGAACCGACAAACCCTGCTGCGCTCGCTGAGTCGGTGGACACCTCGCTGCAGAACGTCCAGTACCACCTCGAACGCCTGGAGTCGGCGGGTGCGATCGAGGTGGTCGACACGGTCTATTCCGAGAAGGGTCGTGAGATGGACGTGTACGCTCCCGCCGACCGCCCGCTCGTGGTCGTCGCTGCCGACAGCGACGAGACCGCGGGGGTGTCGGACGTACTCGGCCGGCTACTCGGCGGCCTCGCGGTCGTCGGGATCGCGAGCCTGCTCGCGCAGTATCTCGTCGACGGACTCCCGTTCGTCGCCCAGACGGGCGGCGGCGACGCCGGCGGTGGCGCGGTCGGGACGGCGGACGTCGCGACACAGGCGGCCGCCTCGACTGGCCCGCCGCCGGGA
>UEZX01000039.1_pt1 | contig 11445 bp, 15 predicted proteins | sample 1903831 | NCBI WGS metagenome assembly UEZX01 (sample SAMEA4776353, study PRJEB27445) | saltern metagenome | biome: Hypersaline environment; feature: solar saltern; material: Pellet | place: Spain | collected 2012-08 | depth 0 m | reverse complement strand
ACTGGAGCGGCGCAGGGCGACTCGCGGGGAGCGCGGGCCGGTACCTCGCGGACCTCGACGCCGACGCACGAGGGGTGAACGTCGGCCAACTCCGGACCGCCCTCCGACGGCTGGCCGCAGACCCCGAGTTCGCCGAGCGACGGCGGCCGCTCGCGCTCCGGATCGACGGCGTCGATCTCGACCCGACCGACCTCACGTTCGAGAACGCCGCGAGTGCGGCGACGCTGCTCGCCGCGGAGTACGACGCGTTCGAGGCGTCGGTCGTGGCCGACGCGGTGCGGTACGCCCGGACGGAACTCGGCGGCGAGCGGTCCGGGACGACGGCGGATGGCCCGGCTCGGCGGCCGCAACGCCGCGACCCGGGGTTCGTCGGGATGGTGTTCGACTTCGCCGCCGACCGCGACCGCCGGTCGTTGGTCTACGATCGACTCCGGGCGCACGTCGAACGGCGGCGGAGCACGGAACGGGACGCCTCGGGGTTGTTCGAGTAGGGGCCGGAGAGACGGCAGTTGGGCCGTTCGAGTAGGGGCCGGCGGAGCGACGGTCGGGCGGAGTGCTACTGGGCGTACTCGACACGAGACACCCGGAGTACCGGTCAGATCGTCGGCCGGCGGTCGATATAACTAATCTCGTGGCAACCACGCTGTATGGTGAATATTCCGACCGATAGGACGGTAACAGCGGACGACATTCACCCGGGTGCGGACCTCGCGGGTGCGGACCTCGCGAACGCCGACCTCTCACAGACCGACCTCGCCGGTGCGGTGCTCGCGGGGACCGACCTCTCGCGGTGTAACCTTTCGGGTGCCGACCTCTCGGACGCCGTTCTCTCGGGTGCAGACGTCGGGGAAGCGCTGCTCTCACACGCCGACCTCACGGGTGCCACCCTGTCCCAGACCGACTTCACCGGCGCCGACCTCCGGTACGCGGAGCTTCCTGTCGAGGCTTCGGACGCGGTCTTCTCCGGCGCCACCCTCTCGAACGCGGTCCTGCCGCGTGACCTCTCGGGCGCCGACCTCACCGGCGCCACGCTGTCGGGAGTGGAGTTCCGGAACGTCCGTTCCGAGACCGACTTCACCGGGGCTGACCTCTCGAACGCGGACCTGTCGGGTGCACATCTCGGGGACGCGAACCTGACGCACGCCCGACTCGGTGGGGCTACCCTGTCGGGGGTCGTCGTCTCCGGGAGGCTGTCGTACGCCGACCTTCCGGGTGCTGATCTCACTGACGCGACCCTGGCGAACGCCGCGATGCCCGGGACGTACCTTCCGAACGCCGACCTCTCCGAGGCGGTGCTGGACAACGCCGACCTCACCGGCGCGTATCTCGTCGGCGCCGACCTGTCGAACGCCAGGCTGCGGGAGGCCGACCTCTCCGAGGCCAACCTCTCGGACGCCACACTGTCGGATACCACGTTGGAGAAGGTCACGGTCGCGGGTGCCACGTTCACCGGCGCCGACGTCGAATCCGTGGCGTCGTTCTCCAGACGGTAGTCCGGCGTTCGGGACCGCGTTCGGCCCCGGTCAGCCGTCCGCCTCGTCGGTCTCCTCGGCGTCGTCACCGTCAGTATCCTCGGCGGAGCCGTCACCGTCGGTATCGTCGGTATCCTCGGCGTCGGCATCGTCGCCGTCGGCACCGCCGTTCAGGTACCCCTCGTCGTCGAGGTATCCGATCCCGCTGCCGACGATGGCACCCACGACGCCGCCGACCGGGCCGAACACGGCCGCGCCGACGAGGGTCCCGATGGACGACCCCTGCACCGTCGCCGGTGCCTGTTGCCTAGCCCGCTCTTCGATCCGCTTCACGTAGTCTGTGAGGTCACTCTCGTCGGGTGGTAGCTCCGGAAGGTCCATACATCGGCCCATACCGCCTGTCTCGTATGACTCTGTCGGCGTCTCGACGCCGGCCCCCTCGGTTCGGTCGGACGCCGTGTCGCTCCTGGGCAACGACGGCGCGCGGCCGTCGCACGTGCGACGGACGCCCCGGCCGGTGTCACTCGCTCTCCGAACGCGTCAACAGCGGGAACAGCTCCAGGAGGGCGACGAGACTGATCACGATGCCGGCCAGAATCATTAGCGTGTCCGGGTCGGTTCGCTCCATACCTACACATTAGCCCACGATGGCAAATCGTTTGCCGTCGGTTCGACCCCAGACTGATGCCGCTGCGGGGCGTAGGATACGTCGATATGACCGAACTCACAGACCGGTTCGAGGCCGAGGGAGAACTTCGGTTCGCCGCGCTGATGCTCGTGATCTCGGTGCTCGTTCTCGTCGCGATCGTCCGCGACGCACGGACCGACGCGGATTTCGACTGACCCAGCCTCCCGGGTTCGTACTGGATATCCTCGACGACGGGGGCGGTCGGGATCGGACCGCGAGCGCATCGACGCGGCCGCCGACGGAACGGAGCGCCGTCCACCGGGCGCGTGGTTTATTATCACGGCGGGACAACGTCGTATCGAACTAGTATGTCCGGAAGCGCCACCGACCTCGGACCGGCCGCGTTCGCGTCGATCGGATCCGTCGCACTCGCACTGTACTTCTACTACGTTCGCGGCGACAAACAGCGGGGGCAGTTCGTCGGCCTGTGGCCGGCAACGATCCTCGCGTTCGCAGCGTACCTCCAGCTCGACAACATCCGAAGCCTGATGGAATCGGACGCGGAGTGACACCCACGCACGGGTGCGTCTCCGGGCTCAGTCGACAGGACCCCTGACCGCCCCGCGGAACTCCCGGTAGCGGTCCCCGTGGGGCCGCGGTGCGGTTCGCTCGTCACGATCCCGAGGAGCCGCCCGCTCGCACCTTCCCGCGGAGGTGTCGTGTGAGTCGCCCGCGACACGTCCTTCGCGGGCTGGACAGAGTGTGTACCACGACGACGACATCGAAGCACCGCCGGAACTGACTCCGGGGTACCGAGACCGGCTACGCGGTTCGCTCGTCGCCGTCCCACTCCGCGGAGTTGTCCTGCGGGTCGTACCCCAGCGCCTCCTTCGCGCGCTCGATGGAGTAGTACTTCCGATCGTTGTCCGAAATGCCGTAGACGATCTCGTAGTCGTAGTCCGCGAGCAGGCAGCGCTCGAAGAGGTGCGCGCAGTCGGGGTACGACAGCCACATCGCCTGGCCGCGCTCGTAGTCGATCGGCGGGTGGCCCTGGGTGAGGTTTCCGATCCGGACGTTGACGACCGAGACGTCGTGGTGGTCGTGGTAGTACCGGCCGATCGACTCGCCGGCGGCCTTGCTCACGCCGTAGAGGTTGCTCGGACGGGGGAGCTCGGTGCCGTCGAGCCGGAACTCGTCCTCGGGTCGGTACAGGTCCGGCTTTCGAGTGTCGGTCTCGTACGCGCCGACCGCGTGGTTCGAGGAGGCAAAGGCGAACTTCTCGACGCCGGTCTCGACCGCCGCGGCGAACATCGTCCGCGTGCCGTCGATGTTGTTCCGCAGGACGCTGTCCCACGGCGCCTCGGGCCGCGGGTCGCCGGCGAGGTGGATCACCGCCCGGCACCCCGTCATCGCCTCCCGAACCGCGGCGTCGTCGGTGACGTCGGCGTTGAACACGTCGGCGGCGTCGACGCCCTCGGGGAGCTTCCGGTCCGGGAGCGGCTCCCGGTCGAGGAGTCGCCACTCGAAGTCGGCGCCGATGTGGCGGAGGATGGCCTGCCCGACGCGTCCGCCCGCCCCAGTCAGGAGCACCGGGTCGTCCATTCGGGAATGTCTCGGGGCAGCGGGGCCAAGAAACGACCGGTTTGTCCCCGCCTCGCCGACGGCAGTCATTTGGGTGTCGGCAGCGAAGCCGGGGTATGCCGACCGACGCCGAGCGCGCGTGTTTCGAGGCCGGGATCAAGTTCGGGTCGCTCTACCACCAGTTCGCGGGCACGCCGGTGAGCCCCGACAGCGCCGAGAGCCTGGGGCGAGCAATGGAGGAGGCGATCGAGAACCAGCCCCACTGCGTCGATGTCGACGTCGCGGTCCGGACCGACCGGATCGCGGCGGAACTCGACGACCAGTCGGCGGACTACACCGAACTCACCGGGCGGTTCATGGACGTCGGGATGCGGATCGAGCGTGCCGGCGTGACCGTCCGGACGCGGATGGAGATGGACGGCGACTACCCGATGATGCAACTGATCGATGTCGAAACCGACGGTTCGGGCTGATAACGGAGCCGAACTGCGGAGTTCCGTGCCCGCTGGAGTTTCACTTTCACTTTCGGGCGTGTCTTTAATCCCGTCGGTCCCGAACTCCGTGGTATGAGCGATCAGAGTACGCTCGCGGACGACGATCTGTTCGGCGAGGCCGCCGCGGAGATGCGCGAGGAGGTCGAGGGACACCTCGACGACGCCCGCGCGGTGCTGCCCGACGCCGACGCGGTGTGGGACGTGGAGGCCGACAACGTCCTCGGCGTTCTCAACACCCTTCGCTCCGCGCTCGACGTCGGTGACGCCGCCGAGCACCTCCGGCAGGCGAAGAAGACCTTCATCGTGGGCCAACGCGCCGACGCGTTCGACGACCCCGACGACCTGGAGGCGGCGATCGAGGACCTCGAAGAGCTCGTGACGGCGATCGAGGATGCCGAGGACACTGTGGGTGACCTCACGGGGACGGTTCCGGGGATCCGGAACCAACTGCAGGAGGCGGCCGAGGGGGACGGCGCGGCCGCAGACGCCGACGCCGACGCGGCCGACACCGACGCCGAGGCGTGACGCGGATCGGCGCGGCTCCGCCGGCCCGTGTGCCCGCAGCCGTGGACTGATTTTTAAATACTCGACGCCCCTACTACCGGTAGTATGAGCATTTTCGATACGATCGTGTCGGCGTTGCGCTCGCTGACCGGCGGGGGAGCCGAGGAGTCGACCACCGCGTCGGGGTCGACCGAACCGGAGGAGGGACAGGTATCTGTCGAACACGACCCCGACGCGACGCAGCCGACCCCCGACGCGTCGACCGAAGCGGCGATCAAAGGCGGCGACACGCCGACGGAGAGCACGGACGACGCCGCGGTCGCCGCCGGAACCGACGCAACGGCATCGACAGGAAGCCTCGTCGACGAGGAGGCGGGCAGAGAGCCGGCCGAAACCGTCGGGGAGGCCGGTGGCGTCGACGTGGACACGACGACCGCCGAGAGCGACGTCGGCGACGGTTCGGTCGCCGGAAGCGACGAGACAGGGGACGACGATGCGACCGACGGGGCTGGGAGCGACGACCCCGACGGGGCTGGGAGCGACGACCCCGACGGGGCTGAGAGCGACGACCCCGACGGGACCGAGGCGGGGTCGTCCGACGAAGTCGACGACGAGTCCGAGGCCGCCGACGAGGTCGGCGAGGACGACGCGGAGTCGACAGTGGACGGCTCGACGGAGTCGGTCGAGACGATCAAGGGCATCGGGCCGGCGTACGCCGGCCGGTTGGAGGAGGTCGGCATCGAGACCGTCGGCGAACTCGCCGCGGCCGACGCCGCCGAGGTGGCCGACGGGATCGACGTCTCCGAATCCCGGGTGAGCGACTGGATCGGGCGGGCGGGCGACGGGTCGTAGCCGCCGCGGGATGGCCGAACTGTACCACGTCGACGGCGACCTCGTTCCGGCGGCGGAGGCGTCCGTGAGCGTCCGCGACCGCGGGTTCCTGTACGGCGACGCGGTCTTCGAGACCCTCCGGATCTACGGCGGTTCGGTGTTCCGCTGGGACGACCACGCCGAGCGCCTCGCCCGCTCCGCGGCGGCGCTCTCGCTCGACCACGGGCTCTCGGCGGCGGACCTTCGGGAACGCGTGGCGGCGACGCTCCGTGCGAACGGCCTCGACGACGCTTCGGTCAGGCTCTCGATCACCCGCGGCGTCGGGTCGGGGGGTCTCACTCCCGACCCCGACGTCGAGCCGACTGTCGTGGTCCAAGTCGAGTCGCTTCCCCGCGGCGGCGTCGGCTCCGACCCGGTCTGGGACGGGCCGGCGACGCTCCAGACGGTGAAGACCCGCCGCGTCCCCGACGCTGCGATCCCCTCGGAGGCGAAGACGCACAACTACGTCAACGGCGTCCTGGCCCGGCTCGAACTCCGGGTCTCCGACGCCGACGAGGCCGTGATGCTCGACGGCGACGGCCAGCTCGCGGAGGGCACCACGAGCAACCTCTTCTTCGTCGACGGCGACGCCCTCTGCACCCCGAGCCTCGACGGTCCCGTTCTGCCGGGGGTCACGCGCGCCGAGGTCGTCGACATCGCGGAGGGGGAGGGGATCCCGGTGACCGAGGGCTCGTTCACGCCCGAGGACCTCCGGAACGCCGAAGAGGCGTTCGTCACGAGCACGACCCGCGGGATCCGGCCCGTCGGGACGGTCGACGGGATCGACGTCGGCGCCGGCCCGGTCACGGCGCTCCTCCGCCGGGTCTACGACGCCCGCATCGAACGCGAGTTCTACGGCGGCGAGCGGCTGTCGGGCGACGGGGACAGCGCCCCGGACGACAGCGAAGCCGGAGACGGGGACGCCTGACCCCGGAACCGTCACGTTTGAACGCCTCGGCCCCGGAACGCGGGTATGGACGAGGACCGTCGCATCGTCGATACCGACGAGGTGACCGCCGAGGACACCGTCGTCTTCACCGCCCGATCCGGGTTCGAGACGACAGAGGGGCTGCTCACCCGCCTCGGCGACGGCACCGTCGTGGCGTACACCAACTACTGTCCCCACTGGCGGGACGTCCGGCTCGACAAGGGGTCGGGCGCCACTCTCCGGAACGGGGAACTCGTCTGCGGGAAACACGGCGCGAGCTTCGAGAAAGCGACTGGCCACTGCGACTTCGGACCCTGTGAGGGGGCGGTCCTCGACACGTTCGAGGTGACTGTCGCCGAGGGAGGGGTGTACCTGACCGACGAGGAGTGGGACAGTGCCGACCCCGGACTCTCCGAGGAGCGGGATCTCTCCTCGGGGAGCCGGATCGACTTCTGAGATCTGCAGTCGAGAACTCGACTCTCCACGGCGCATCAACGTGCCGCTCAGGGTCGAATTCTCGGAAACATAGCGGGAGGTGAACTGCCTCGGTGTCAAGTGGTTCGAGACGCAACACGTCTCGTTACACGGAAATCGAGATTTCCGTACGATCGCAAGGCTTCCCGTGGATTAGTCGGACACTCCCGTGACACCATCGGTCAGGTAGCCTGTAGCGGTGTCGTGGGTCACGGTCGGGGCGTCCACGGCCCCCGATGCCTGCCGTCGCACCTTCCTAACTTGGGGAAGGCTGTTGAGAGCAGGCACATTCCATTCTTGATGCTTCTCGATCCCTTTCACAGCGATGCTGACGCTTGCACTACGATCAGCGTGGTCTTGATGCTGACACGAACAGCATTTGAACCGTTTTTTGTGACGGTTTGCCCGTTCCGTGTGTCCACATATCGGACACTTCTGGCTCGTGTACTCCGGGTCAATCCATCCGGTGGGAATTCGCTTGAATGACGCCTTGTACGACGTGTAGAACTGAAGGGCACGGAACGGGATGTGGTGCAAGCGTCGGTTCATCCGCGTGCCGTAGTCGATACTATCACGCATCTCTTTGAGGTCTTCAAAGACGATGCACGGTCTCTCGAACTGTTGGCTCCACTCCACGATGTGCCGAGACAGTTTGTGGAGTCGGTCACGGACGAACTGTTCCTCGCACCCTTCGAGCGTGTCGTGTATGCTGTCCTTCCCCGCGTTCTGTACGCGCTTCCGAATCGTGAAGTAGTGGTGGCGCTGGAATTTGATTTCGGGGAAGTCGATGACTAGTGTGTCTTCGACCTCATCTGCGGAGAGTGCCGATAGTGCCACGTTGTCTTCGTTTATATCTACACCAATGACCGTTCGGGAGTTCTGTTTCTCCCGAACAGTGAGCTCGGTATTCGTGACGTTGATGTGCAACTCGGGTGTTCCGTCGTGGAACAGGGCCTCCGCCGTTCCAATGTTCCACTCGTCACCAGCGAGCGCAGCTCGTAGAATGTCGAGATGGGCGTCGTCGCCTTCTAGCACGCCTTCGACGTGTTTGTAGGGTTTCGCGCTGATACGAAACTCGATAGTGTCGTCGTCACGGAGCGTGAGGGAGTAGCCTTCTTCGTAGTTGGCGCGGAGGGGATACACGCCATCCTTGGTGTGGCTTGGCAGGCCGAAGTCGTCGTATTCGTGGTAACTTTCCATCGCATCGAGCGCCTTCGCAACGACGCGTTGCGTCGTGTTTTTCACGAGATTAGCGTCGTCGGCCACGCGACCCGGGATTTCGTCCCAGTCTACACCTTGCTTGGCGAGACGGATCGTTTCGTTATACGACCACCGTGATTCGAGCGTGGCATCTTTCAACAGACTCTCGTTGTTACTCTGGATTTTCAGTTGGAAGTCCAGCGTCTTCACGAGAGACTGTTCTGAGGTCATCTTTCGGATTCGCTGAGCCAGTCTTCGACGAGCCCACGCACGACTTCGGATTTAGTCTTTTCAGCGTCGATGCATTGCTTCGAGAACTCCTTGTACAGGTCGTCCTCGAAGTCAACAGTGAGTCGCTTGGTCATCTCACGCGTGTTACTTATTTACGCGATTACTTAATATTTATCCGCGGAACGAAACTGTTGAAGAAGCAGTAAAGCCTGTAGTGCGGTCGAAAATTCGGGTCATCGGAGGTACATCATCGCGCAGATCAAAAGTCGATCTCGCGCGGAGTAGCGGGAGGTAGATTTGAACTACCGATCTCCGGGTTATGAGCCCGGCGGAATCTCCTGGCTATCCCATCCCGCTACCAAAACGAAGCCGAGGGGTACGGTTAAGGATTGTGTTTCGGCCGCAGTATGGCAGTTTGCCACAGCGCGTCAGGAGCGCGTCACGCGCCAGGTGAGGAGGCTCTCGGCGATGTAGTTCAGCAGCACCGACGCCCCGATCGCGATCGGGATCGGGATCAGCTGCCAGACGTCGACCCCGAGAAACACCATCGACAGTTCGAGCTGTCGGAACCCGCGGACGATCAGGAACTGGACGGCGAGCCCGCCGCTTCTGACCAGGTTCGATCGGAGGAACCGGGTCAGGGTGGGCCACGCTCCGGGCGCGCCGAGTTCGGAGAACGTCCACCGCTCGTTGATCGCGAACATCACGACGATCGCGACCTCCGCGCCGACGAGTTTGGCGTACTCCCCGAGGACGCCGAGCCCGACGATGAGCGCCGTGGTGATGGTCACGTCGAACGCGGCCCCGACTGCGCCGACGGACACGAACTTCCCGAACCGGACGCCCGAGGCGAGGGCAGCGACAGTTTCGCGGACCATTCAGTCGGCCTCGGTGGGGTCGGCCGCGTCGGCCGCCGCGAGGCGTTCGATCAGCGCCGGGCCGGGTCGCCGCCGCGAGGCGACCAACTGGTGGAGCCGGTTCTCCCGGAGCAGCCGCGCCCGGTGACGGGAGGTCACGAGCGCCCGCGCCAGCCGGAGCGTGGTGTCGACGGTCGACACGGTCGAGTCAGGGTGGTCCTCCCACCGGACCGGCACCTCGACGATCCGCCGGTCGACGGCGCTCGCGACCGCGACGAGTTCGATGTCCCACGCGAATCCCCCCTCGTAGAGGTGCGGTCGGACCGTCCGCCACGTGTCGGCGGTGAGTGCCTTCGCGCCGCACTGGTAGTCGTAGAGCGGCTCGTCGAGGAACCGGCGTGCGAGCCACGCGAACCCGTCGCCCAGCCGCCGCCGGGCGAACGTCTGGTGGGAGCGTACGTCGGCGTCAGGGTGGCGGCGGGAGCCCGCCGCGAGGTCTGCGCTGCCGTCGAGCACCCTGTCGACGACGGCGGCGAAGGAGTCTGCGGGCGTGCTGCCGTCGGCGTCGGCGAAGCCCAGGACCGAAACCCGGTCGACCACCGCCTCGAACCCCGCGGTGATCGCCGCTCCCTTCCCGCGTCTGCTGTCCGCGACCGCGACCTCGACGGAGTCGGGGAGGGGCGTGAGCCGTTCGCGGAGCCCCGGTTCGGGGGCGTCGAGTTCGACCCTGATCACGGTCGGGTCGAGCCGATCGTCCAGTGCCTGGAGATAGGGACCGAGCCGGTCGGCGTCGGGGCGGTAGGCGGGGACGACGATCCCGACGGGACGAGTCATCACCGCGGAGTACCGGCTCCCGTGTAAAAAACGAACCGCTACCGCCCGGAGGTTTATCCCCGATCGCGGGGCCACACCCCGCGTGCTCTGAGGCTCGCCCCGCGCCGGGCTGCGGTCGTCCGGCACGTCGGCGCGGGGACTGCAGTGTGCCGGCTGTTCGCTACGCGATCCATCCTCGGACGGCCGTCGGGCGAAAAACGTATGCCCCGGCGTCTCGGCGGATCCGGTACGGAAATGGAGTACGCCCTCGTCGCCCGGTGGCTGGTCCTCTACGCCGCGCTCTTCGCGCTCGGGCTCCCACTCGTCGCCCGGCTCCTCCCCCGGGCGGACGGCCGCGGCGCCGGGCTTGCGGTCCCGGCTGCGCTCGTGACGCTCAGCGTCCCCGCCTACTGGGTCGGACGGGTGACGTGGGGACCGGTCGCGCTCGCTGCCGGCGTCGCGACGCTCCTCCTCGCCAGCGTGCTCGCGGGACTCGACCTCGACGCACTCCGGGAGCGTCGGGTACGGCTCGCCGTCGACGTCGACCGCGACGCTGCAACCGACGCCGCGGCCGTCTTTCTCCTCGGGTTCGGGGTCGTCGTCGCGATCCGGGCGTTCGACCCCGCGGTGCTGCCGATCGGCGGGGAGAAGTTCCTGGACTTCGGCCTGCTGAAGACGCTGGAGCGGGCGGCCGTCCTCCCGCCGGAGGACTTCTGGTTCGCGAACCAGCCGGTGAAGTACTACTACGGCGGCCACCTGACCGCGACGCTGCTGTCGTGGCTGACCGTGACGCCGCCGCGGTTCGCGTACAACCTTGCGCTCGCGGGCTTCTACGCCGCTCTGGTGACCGCGGCCTTCGAGCTCGCAGCCGCTGTCGGCGCCGACCACGGGTTCCCACGACGGGCCGCCGGCGGGTTCGCGGCGTTCTTCGTCGGGGTCGCGAGCAACCTGGTCACCGTCGGCCGGTTCGCGCTGCTGGGGCTCCCCGGCTCGTTGGACCGGACCGCAGCGAGGTACGTCGCCGGACGGACCGACTATACCGTCGAGACCATCCTCGCGGGCGCGGAGTCGTTCAGCTACTGGAGCGCCTCCCGCGTCATCCCCGGGACGATCAACGAGTTCCCGCTGTTCTCGTGGCTGAACGGCGACCTCCACGCCCACATGATGGGGACGCCGACCCTACTTCTCGCGGCGGCCGTCGGCTACGCGTACTACCGGACGCCCGAATCGTCGGTACGCCGCCGGCGCGCACTGCTGTTCGTGGTACTACCGGTACTGGCGGCGTGGCAGGCCGTCGTCGACACCTGGAGCTTCCCGAGTGTCCTCGCCGTCGGATGGCTGGCGGCGGCGTTCGCATCCGCCGATCCGTGGACGCTGCTCCCGGGCGGCGGTC
>UEZX01000038.1_pt1 | contig 11477 bp, 10 predicted proteins | sample 1903831 | NCBI WGS metagenome assembly UEZX01 (sample SAMEA4776353, study PRJEB27445) | saltern metagenome | biome: Hypersaline environment; feature: solar saltern; material: Pellet | place: Spain | collected 2012-08 | depth 0 m | reverse complement strand
ACCTTCGGTCCCGCCCCGCTCGCTCCCTGGCAAAAGCTCGGCCAAAAGCACGGCGTCGGCCCCTTCGGGGCCTCCTTGGCCCGCTCGCTCCCTCCGGTCGCTCGCGGTACAGCAATTGTCTGTACTAACTGACTCTTTGTTTTCACGTTTCATTTCGACGAATTGAGGTGGAGAACGAATGTGCGCACCTTTTACTGCGCTCGCCTTCAGCTCGCTGGTAAAAGCTGCACCAAAAGCCTGCGAGCCTCCCGTTGGTCGGCTCTTGGCCCGCTCGCTCCCTCCGGTCGCTCGCGGTACGTAACTCATCTGTGCTGATCGATTGGGCGAGTGATGTCTCTCTGATCGGTGTGATCCTGACCAGCATACGCTATTTGTGACTCCTCCCCGTAGCCGACACTATGAGCGAGGATCGAATCCGCGCGCACGTGTTCGTCAGCGGGACCGTCCAGGGCGTCCGGTACCGCGCGTCGACCCGGGACGCCGCGAGGGATCACGGCGTCGCCGGGTGGGTGCGGAACCTCGACGACGGCCGGGTCGAGGCGGTCTTCGAGGGCTCGGATGAGTCGGTCGAGGCCATGATCGAGTGGTGTGACACCGGAAGCCGGATGGCATCGGTCGACGATGTCGACGTGAGCTACGAGGACCCGACCGGAGAGTCCGGGTTCCAAGTCAGGTGGTAACTGCGAGGGCCGAACTCAGGCCGCGGAGTCGTCCGTGACGCCCTCGGTCGATTCGATCTCGTCCGTCCCGGGGTCGTACCGCGGCCCCATCGGCACGCCGGGGTCGTCGTTCACGAAGCGGTCCCAGACCACCAGCGCCGAGGGGAGCACGAGCAGCGACGCCAGGAACGAGTAGACGATCGAGATCGCCGTCAGGATCCCGAACTGGCCCAGCACCGAGAGGACCGCGAGCGTGAGGACCCCGATCCCGGACGCCGTCGTGGCCATACTCCCCAAGAGTGCGCCGCCGGTCCCGATCACGGTCCGCCGGAGCGACGGAACCAGCGCTCGCTCGCGGCGTTCGTCGATGAACCGGTGGACGACGTGGACCGAGTAGTCGATCCCCAACCCGATCGTGAGCGAGAGGATGGTTGCGGTGAAGGCGTTGAACGGCACGTCCAACAGCCGCATCGTGCCTGCGACCAACGCCACCGCGACGATGATGGGCGCGAGGTTGGCGATCCCCAGGGAGGGCAGGCCTTCGAGCACCCAGTAGATGAACACCAGAAACACCACCGTCGCACCCAACGCGAGCGCGAGGCTGGTGATCGCGGACTCGAAGATCAGGTCCGACACCGCCTGGAAGACCACCGTGTTACCCGTCGGCGTCGCGTCGGCCCGGAACCGGTCTGCGACGTCGCTGCCCGCCGCGGTGACCTCCCGGTCGGAGGCGTCCGCGGAGGCGGTGTAGACGATCCGGGCGCTCCGCCGGTCGTCGGCCAAGTACTCCGAGGCGCGGTCGCCGGCGGGCGACGCTTCGAGCTCCCGGTAGATCGTTGGGAGGTTGTCGTCGGGGACGCCGTTGTCGTTACGATCGTTCCGCTCGACCAACGCGGCGAACTCGGGGTCCTGCTCCGCGCGGTCCTGGATGATGGTCACGATACTCGTCGACTCCGCACGCCGGTTGCCGTCGGTGACGAACTCATCGGGCGGATCCTCGCCCGCGCGGTAGATGCGTTCCAGGGCGGCGTCGTTCTCCATCCGCCCCTCCAAGTATATCGTGACGGATCCCCCCTGTGAGGAGGTGAACTTGTCGTCGAGGAAGTTGATCGTCCCGACCGCGTCGTAGTCGCTCGGCGCGAACGGCTCGGGCAGCGACTTCAGCAGCGGCGACACTTCCTCAGGCGGCAGGAAGTCCTCCTGTGAGAAGTTGGTGTCGACACCGGTGGCGTACCCCGCAGCCCCCGCGCTGAGCACGAGCGTGAGCACGAGCAGCACCACTGGCGCCCGGTTGGCGATCGTCACCCCGATGGAGAGGAATCCGCCCAGTGCCGACCCTTCCTCGCCGAGCGGCCGCTGGCTGAACGTCGGGATCGGCCACGACTCCCGGCGGCGGTCCACCCACACCTTCGCGGCGGGCAGGAAGATCCCGAAGATCAGGAACGTGAACACGATCCCTACTGCGGCGACGATCCCGAAATCACGAATCGGCGGGAGCTCCGACGCGAGGTTCGAGAGGAACCCGATCACGGTGGTGCCGGTCACGATGAAGAACGCCACGAGCAGCTGGTCGGTCGCGACTCGCATAGCATCGCCCACGTCGAGGCCGGTCGCCCGGTCCTCGCGGTACCGGTTGACCGCGTGGATCCCGAAGTCGATCCCGACCGCGAGCAGGAGTGGCGGGATCGAGATCATGATGTTGTTGAACGGGATACCGGCGAGACCGAGGAACCCGAACGTCCAGATCGACGCCATCCCGAGCGAGATCACGCCCAACGCAAGATCGATGAGGTCGCGGTAGGCGACGATCAGAAACCCGAGGATGAGAAGCACCGCGGCGGGCGTCACGATCAGAAGGGAGTCGGAGATGACTGTCCCGAACTCGTCGGCGATGATCCCGCTCCCGAAGACAGTGATGTCCGCGTCGATCTCGGTGCCGATCACGCGCTGGGCCTGCGTCTGGATCGGCGTGAGCGGGCTGTCACCCGACTGGCCGGCGGTCCCGCCGCCGGCGCCGCCGGGGAGATCGTGTTGGACGGTGCCGATCGTCGCCGACGCCGACGCGTCCGGCTCGTTGAAGTCGTTGCTCACGGTTCCGGCGAATCCGGGGTTGTCGGCGTTCTCTCGGACTGCACTCCGTACCGTCGACGGCGTCGCGCGTTCGAGCGTCGTGATCTGCTGTTCGAGCGTCGTCGCCTCCGGATCGATGGTCCGGGCGACGGTGCCGGCCGCCGACGACGTACCCGAGACGTACATGTCGTCGCGCTCTTCGAGCGCCCGCTGGGCTCGCAGCATCGCGAGCAGCGAGTCCTTCGAGAGCACGTTCCGGTCCTTCTGCACGAGTGACGTGCTCCCGGGATCGTCGCTGAACACCGGCAGGAACTCGTTTTCGATCCGCTCTAACGCGTTCGCCGCGGGGATATCCTCGGCGAACTGCTGGGTCCCCGACTCCGTGGAGACGCCGCCCAACCCCGCGGTGAACAGAAGCGTCGCGACGACGAAGACCCCGATCACTGTTCCGGGGCGGTTGACGATGTTGTCGTCGGCCCAGTCGACGAACTGCTGGTAGTCGACCCGCACCGTTTACTCCCGTCGCCGGTAGTAGAGCACGCCGCCGGCCGCGCCGCCGAGCAGGACCACTGCGACGAGGATCAGCGTGATCGGGAGCCCGCCGGAACTGCCGGCGACGTCCACCGGCACCTGGTAGGTGTCGGAGATGATCGTGTCGCCCTCCTCGTCGTCGTACTGGAAGTCCATCTTGACCGGGTAGGTCTTCTCGGTGGCGCCGCCGTCCGCGCTCAGTTGGAAGGTGATCGTCGTCGACTCGCCGGGCTCGAGCTCGTCGACGAACGCCTCGTCGTCGGAGGTCGACAGCGGCGAGTCGGTGTAGATCTTCGCGGAGAGGTCCGAGACGGTGTACTCGCGGGTGTTGGTGACGGTCACCCGGAACTCCCCGCCGGAGCCCGCGCTCAGGTTTCCGTCGACGGGGTCGACGTCGAACTCGGCGGTCCCCGGCCCGACAGCGGCCCGTGTCGGGATGTCCCCCGACGCCCTGGCGGCGTTGTCGGCGTCGCGGTAGGAGACCGTCAGGTCGAACTGTCGCGGGCCGGCGCTGGAGCTGCTCGTCACTTCGACGTCGAACGAGAAGTTCGCGGCCTCGCCGGGGCCGAGGTCGCCGATCGCGACGCTGTCCTCGATCGGTGTGACCGTCGGTCCGGGATCCTCGAATCTGACGACCGCGTCGGTCACGCGGTCGTCGCCTGTGTTCACGATGGTCCCGTCGAGCGTCCCCTCTTCGCCGACTCGGAGGGTGCTCTCGACGTCCTGGATCTCGAACCCGGGGTCGTTCGCGCCAACCGGAACGCGGATGTCGACGGCATCGCTCCGAAGCTGGTCGCCGTTGGCGTTGCGGAAGCTGGTTTGGATCCCGAACTGCCGCGGGCCGGCGTCGGCGCCCTCGTCGACGTTCACTCTGAACGAGAACTCCGCGGACTCCCCGGGCGCGAGTGACCCGACGGCGTAGCCGCCGCCGACGGCCTGTGCGATCGGTGTTTCGTTGAACTGTACCACGGCGTTGTTTGCGGTCATCGGGCCGGTGTTGGTGATGGTCCCCGACAGCGTGTCGGTCCCACCGATGCTGAGCGAGCTCTGGAGATCGGAGACCCGGAACGTCATCTCGGGGTGGGCCTCCAGCGGGACCGTGAGCGACGGGCTGGACCCGACCGTTCCGCTGGGCTTCTCGAAGTCGATCTGGGCGTCCAGCGAGTAGTTGCCCGCCGTGGCGGTGTCGCCTAAGGCGGCGTCGAACGTGAACGTCCGGTTCTCACCCTCCTTCCACTCGGAGACGAACCGGGTGCTCGACTCGCTCGCCCCCAGCGACACGTCCGGGCTCGACGTCGACAGTGTCAGTGTCGAGTCGCGGGCGGCGGTGTCGCCGACGTTCTGCATCGTGACCTCGAGGGTCCCCTGGCCGTTCACCGTGGCCGTGGAGTTGGTGTCGACGACCGAAAACCGCGGGCCGGAGTCGACACGGACGGTGACGTGGCGGGTCACTTCCCGCTCGGTTGCCGACCCCGCACCGTTCTCGTACTCGTAGGTGAGGTCGAGTGGGATCCGGTAGGTGCCGCTCGCGAGGTCCGCGGGCACGTTCAGCCGGAGGGAGAGCTCCGCGGGGTCGCCGTCGGGCAGGGAGGGAACGTAGAGTTCGCCGGTCTCGACGTCGATGCGGCCGGTGTCGCGCGGCTCGACCCGGACGTTCGTGGCCGTGCGCGTGTCGTCGTCCGGCCCGTCGGGGTCGTTCAGGAGTTGGAACGACACCTCGTTGATTCCGCCGGGCTGGAGGTTCGGGCTCTCGGTGACCGTCCGGAGGTCCGGGTTCGAGGTGAGTGCGACGGCAGGAACCGCGCTCACGACAAGCGATGCGACGACGAGAACGACGAGCAGCGTGCGTTTCATTGGTAGGAGGAACGGCAACCACCGGAGAGCGGCGGCCGCCGGGTGGATCTGTGGGTACCTGATACAACCACGGGTCGTACATAAGGTATTGTAAACCGCGACAAACTACCGGAGTGTTTCTTCTACGCGTTCCGAACGGAGCGGGTCGGATCCACCGGATAAGGACTTCCTGCGGTCCGATATCGCCTCGAAAACTAAAACGGTCACCGAGTTGTAAGCCACCGCGTACTCCGGTACACCGGCGGGTCGTTTACTGTCGGCTATGACTACGTGAAGATTTTCCACACCCCGGGGTGTCGAAACACTTCACGCGACGATAGCCGACAGTATTGGTCGTCGGGTGACTGAGGACCGTACCGGGCCGTTCCCCACGCCGTCGGGGCCAAGCACCGCGTCGCGACCGGGACGTTTAATCGGCCGCCCGGCCCCCGTAGGGGTATGAAGGCGACCGCGACAGCCCACCCGATCCAGGGGCTGATCAAGTACCACGGCATGCACGACGAGGAGCTCCGGCTCCCGTATCACGACAGCATCAGCATCTGTACCGCCCCGAGCCACACCATCACGACGGTCGAGTTCCAGCCCGACGCCGCCGAGGACGTGTACATCATCGGCGGCGACCGCGTCGAGGGTCGCGGAGCCGAACGCATCGACGCCGTCGTCGACCACGTCCGCGACCGGGCAGGGGTCGACCACCCGGTCCGGCTGGAGTCCGAGAACTCCTTCCCGCCGAACATCGGGTTCGGGTCGTCGGCGTCGGGCTTTGCGGCGGCCGCGATGGCGCTGTCGACCGCCGCGGGGCTCGACCTCTCCCGTCCCGAGGTGTCGACGATCGCTCGCCGGGGGTCGGCGTCGGCCGCGCGGGCGGTCACCGGGGCGTTCTCGCACCTCCACTCCGGCATGAACGACGCCGACTGCCGCTCGGAGCGGATCGAGACCGACCTCGAGGACGACCTCCGGATCGTCGCCGCCCACGTGCCCGCGTACAAGGAGACCGAAGCGGCCCACCGCGAGGCCGCCGAGAGCCACATGTTCCAGGCCCGGCTCGCGCACATCCACCACCAGATCGACGCCGCACGGGACGCGCTCTACGACGCCGACTTCGACCGGGCGTTCGAGCTGGCGGAGCACGACTCCCTCTCGCTTGCGGCGACGACGATGACCGGCCCGTCGGGGTGGGTCTACTGGCAACCCGACACCATCTCGGTGTTCAACACGGTGCGGGAACTCCGCGACGAGGGGATCCCGGCGTACTTCTCGACTGACACGGGCGCGAGCGTCTACGTGAACACCACCGTAGACCACGTCGACGCCGTCGAAGACGCCGTCTCTGCGATCGGCGTCGACACCGACGTCTGGGAGGTCGGCGACCCCGCGGAGATCCGGCCCGAGAGCGACGCGCTGTTCTGATACGGGTCGGCGTAACGTCCGTCGGGTCATCGCCCGCACGGTTCGGCGACGACCGGGAGTCGACTACGACCGTACGAGGCCGTGGCCGGGCGCTCCCGGAGCAGACACCCACCCTCTCGCCGCGGCCGTTCGCCCTTTGTCCCTTCGACCCCAACACCAGGTATGCGAATCGCGATCCTCGGTGCCGGGTACGCCGGCGTGACGCTCGCGCGCCGGCTGGAATCGATACTGCCCGACGACGTCGACCTCGTCGTGGTCGAGGCGTCCGAAACGCACCTGGTCAAACACGAGGTCCACCGCGTCATCCGCCGGCCCGCGGTCGCCGACGCCATCCGGGTCCCGCTCTCGGAACTGTTCGATCGCGCGACCGTCCGAACCGACCGGGTGACCGGGCTCGACCCGGACGCGCGGACGGTCCACCTGGCTGAGGGCGATGACCTGTCGTACGACTACGTCGCGGTCTGTCTGGGGTCGGTCACCGCCGACTACGGGATCCCCGGTGTCGCGGAGCACGGGCAGCCGCTCACGTCCGTCGACGACGCCCTCGGGATCCGGACCGCGTTCCTGTCGGCGGCCGGCGTCGGCGACGACGCCGACGGCGGGGACGCCGCGTCTCCCGAGTCGGTCGACGTCGTCGTCGGCGGCGCGGGGCTCTCCGGCGTCCAGACCGCGGGCGAACTCGTAGCGCTGGCGCGCGAGGAGGGTGTCGATGCCGACGTGACGCTGCTCGAACAGTTGCCCCACGTCGCCCCGAACTTCCCGGAGAACTTCCGGGATGCGGTCCGCGAGGAGCTGGAATCCACCGGTGTAACGGTGTCGACGGACACGACGGTCGAGCGCGCCATCGCCGACGAGGTCGAGACCGACCGGGGAACGTTCGACGCGGACGTGTTCGTCTGGACCGGCGGGATCACCGGGACCGGCGCGATGGGCGGCGACCGACCGCTCGTCTACGACGACCTCCGGCTCGACGACCACGCGTTCGTGGTGGGCGACGCCGCCAGAGCCGTCGACGCCGACGGCGAGCCCGTCCCGGCATCGGCGTCAGCCGCGATCCGTGAGGCTCGGACGGTTGCGGCGAACATCCACCGGCTCGTCGACCACGACCGCGGCACGGGCGAGGGGTTCCGCCCGCGGCTCGACCCCTACCGGTTCGACGTGCCCGGGTGGATCGTGACGGTCGGCGACGGCACGGTGGCACAACTCGGCCCCGAAGTTGTGACCGGCAGCCCGGCCCGAGCCATGAAGGCGGCGGTCGGCGCCGGACACCTGAGTTCCGTCGGTGCGGTTCGGAACGCGGTCGATCTGGTCGAATCCGAACTGTGGGCGTGAGCGCTGTCCGACGCCACCCGTCCCGTGGCGGCCGGTACAGGGTGTCTCACCCGTCGCCACCGAACAACCGCGTCCGGGCGTCGCTCACCGACTCCTCGACCGCCCTCGCGCGCGACTCGAGGTCTGCTGCGAACGACCGGTCCGGGAGCGCGGCCGCGTTGATCCGGACCGTCTCCAGCGACGCCCGGACCGCAGCGTCGGCGAGGTACGCGCCCGTCTTCGCGTCTGCAGCCACACCGGACCGGCCGCGACGGTGAGCCGTCTCGGCGTCGATCAGCACGCTCGCGGCGGCCTCCGAAACCGCGAGTGGAATCCCGGCGGCTCGGCGCTGGAGCCGTCTCGACGGCGCCTCGTCGTCACCGAACAGGTCGTCGACGAGCCCTGCGTCCTGCTCCCCCAATGCGAGGAGTTTCTCCCGGCGCCGCCGCAGCCCCGATCGAAGCTCCGAGAGTTCCCCGGCCGCTCCGTCGTCTATGCCAGCGATCGTGTGCACACACACCATCTCACACAGCGCTGCACCGGTGGCGGCGGTGATCGCGGCCGCGGTGCCGCCCGCGGGTGCCACCTGCTCGGAGGCGATCGCGTCGAGGAACTCGCCGATCGGCGTGTCGTCGGTCACGTCCGGCGGTTCGGCGGCCCGCTCAAAGAGGGTTCGGGCGAACGTCCTGGTACTGTTTAGTGAGGAATGTAATTGGGGGCAATAGCAGAGAGACGACCTGGGGAGCCCCCACGGTCTCGACTCGATGCGCTGGCTGTCGTCCGAAAGACGCGTCCCGTCTTTCGTGATGCGGCCAGAACGCGTCGCGCTCTGGTTGGCTGACGTGAGCTGCGCTCTCGTCAACTTCGTCGAGACCGCGGCCCCTTCCAGTCCCGATGGACGCGAGCGTCCATCGATGTCCCGCTCGTTCCATCGCCGGCGCTCCGCGCCGGCTTCCAGCGGGATCTCCGGTCCCGCCCGATTCGCGGGATTCCCGCCCGTCGGTGGTTCTTCGGCCAGCATTCGATCAGCTAAACACGACCGTGCCTTTTTGACAGTGTCCCGTAGAGTAGGCGCTATGTCGTCAACCGACCCACTCGACGGCCGCGTATCGATCGTGACGGGCGCCGGTGGCTCCATCGGTGGAGGGATCGCAACACACCTCGCCGAGGCGGGCAGCGACGTCGTTCTCGCGGTGCACAACGACGAAGACGTCGCCGGGGAGATCAGGGCCCACGGGCAACGGGCACACACGGTCGGGGTCGACGTCACCGACAGGGAGAGCGTGGACGCGATGGTCGACGAGGCCCTCGAGGAGTTCGGTCGGATCGACGTCGTCGTCAACAACGCCGGCGCGCTCTCCGTGGGGTCGGTGCTGGAACTCGACGAGAGCGACTGGGACCGCGTGATGGACGTCAACGCCAAGGGGGCCTTCCTGGTCTCGCAGGCGACGATCCCACACCTCCGGGAGACCGCGGGCACGATCATCAACGTCTCGTCGATCTCCGGGATGATCGCTGCGCCGGATCACTGCCACTACGGCGCGTCGAAGCACGCCATCAACGGCCTCACGAAGTCGTTGGCTATGGAACTCGCCGAGGACGACATCACAGTCAATGCCCTGTGTCCCGGCATCGTGGCCTCGCAGATGTGGACCGAGCAGTTGACGCCCGAGAGCGACGAGTCGTTCGCGGAGACGGTCGACCGCCTCATCCCGCTCGGCCGCGACCAGACGCCCGAAGATATGGGCGAGGCAGCCGTCTACCTGGCCACCAGCCAGAACGTCACTGGCGAGGAACTCACCGTCGACGGCGGGATCGTGCAGAACATCATCTGATACGGATTATTGTAACGAATTGCCGGTCATCGCCGGAGACGGGGTCGGCGATGACCGGTAATTGACTACAGTAATCCGTATGAGTAGCGGGAGCGTTCTTCGGGTGGCCCGTCTCGGGCCCGGATCTCTCTCCCGGGTGAAGTGTATGGAAAAGCGTGCCGTCTACGTCGCCGGAGGGCGACAGCAGTCGGTATTAGTTACGAACGAGGTTCGCCGCGCGCGGTCCCTTGGGCGAGGACTCGATCTCGAAGTCGACGTCCTGTCCCTCTTCGAGGTCCGGGCCGCCCACATCCTCCATGTGGAAGAACACGTCGTCGTCGGAGTCGTCAGTCGAAATGAAACCGTAGCCGCCAGTGTCGTTGAAGAAATCAACCTTTCCGTTTGCCATTGCAAACAAACATATGGCGCTCCGGGGGATAACCCTTCCGAGGGTCGTGGTGGCACGGGCACCCGACCCGTGGCCACGGAGCCGGACCCGAAGGTACTGCACCGGGACGACGTAGCGACGGCTCCGGGCCGTCGTGCACTAAAAAAATATCGGGGTGTACGCGGTCGTCGCCTACTCGAAGAGTTCGACGGCCTGCTCGTAGCGACTGCTGGGTTCCTCCCAGTCGACGACCTCGAAGAAGTTCTCCACGAAGTCGCCGCGGGCCGGACCGTAATCGTAGTAGTAGGAGTGCTCCCAGACGTCGCACGCGAGGATCGGGTGGCCGCCCCAGACCGCACCCTCGTCGTGGTTGTCCACGACCACGTTACGGAGCTGGTTCGAGAAGGAGTCGTAGACCAGCAGCGCCCAGCCGCTGGCGTCGCCCGCGGCGGCCTCGAACTCGCCCTTCCAGGCCTCGTAGGAGCCGAAGTCCTCCTCGATCCGGTCCCCGAGCGCGCCGCTCGGTTCGTCGCCACCCTCCGGCGACATGTTCTGCCAGAACAGGTCGTGGAGGATGTGGCCGCTGGAGTTGTGGGTGACGTTCCGGATCGCGCCGGCCGACGACGAGAAGTCGCCGGCCTCGCGGTTCGCTTCGAGCGTCTCCTCGGCCGAGTTCCAGCCGTTCACGTAGCCCTGATGGTGGGTGTCGTGGTGCCACGTCAGGACCTGTTCGGAGATGTGCGGTTCGAGCGCGTCGTAGTCGTACGGAAGTGGATCTAGTTCGTAGCTCATAGGTTGCCTCCGTCTTCACTCTAGGTCGGATTCCTGTTAAACGTTGAGCGAGACGTGTTAACACACTCGCCAACGCCTGGAGAAGGTGTAACCAAAACGAGTTTCGTCGTCGAGGGGGTCGCTTTTGTTCGTCGGGTCCGATTCGAAGCTATGTCGAGTCCCGTCGACGACGCGCCAGCACTGGACGACTCGAACGTCTACGGCGACCCGCTCCAGCCGTGTAGCCACGACCCCGAGACGGGGTTTCTCCGGGACGGCCACTGCCGACACCTCCGGCGCGACCCCGGCCGCCACGAGGTGTGTGCGGTGCTCACTGCGGAGTTCCTGGAGTTCAGCAAGGCACAGGGGAACGACCTCGTCACCCCGCGGCCGGAGTACAACTTTCCGGGGCTGGAACCCGGCGACTCCTGGTGTCTCTGCGTGCCGCGGTGGGTGGAGGCCCACGAAGCCGGGTGTGCGCCGCCGGTCGTGTTGGCGGCGACGAGCGAGGCCGTGCTCGAGGACGTGTCGCTGTCGACGCTCGAATCGTACGCTGCCGAGGAGTGACAGCCGTCGGCCGCCGGCCGCTCGGTGGGTTCACGATGGTTACGCTCACTGTGTACCGCCGGGCGCGATTCCCGTTGACGCCACTCGGCGGTACGAGACGAG
>UEZX01000037.1_pt1 | contig 11552 bp, 14 predicted proteins | sample 1903831 | NCBI WGS metagenome assembly UEZX01 (sample SAMEA4776353, study PRJEB27445) | saltern metagenome | biome: Hypersaline environment; feature: solar saltern; material: Pellet | place: Spain | collected 2012-08 | depth 0 m | reverse complement strand
GCGAAGTTCCTGGAACTCGTCGCCGACCGCCCGGTCAGCGAGCTCGTCGCGCCGTACTCCGACTACGAGAACGTCCGGATCAACCTCGCGTACGACACCGACGCGGAGCTCGACGCGATGCTCGAAGCCGCCCGTACCGTCGCCGCGTCAGCCGACGCCGACCCCGACACCACGGATGGCTACCGGCTCGACTACGGCGACGCGTGGGTGTTGGTGCGACCCTCCGGCACCGAACCCAAGGTTCGGATCTACGCCGAAGCCCGTGACGCCGACCGCGCTCGGACCCTCGCAGAGGACGTCGCAGGGCCGCTCCGCGAAGCGCTCGAAGACGCCCGAATCGGCCGGGAGTGACCGGCTACAGGGCGATCACGCCGAACAGGACACAGAGTGCCCCGAGCACCAGCAGGACGAAGCCGCGCTCGATCGACCCGCCTTCCGGGAACGCCCGGTCCGGTGTGTCTCGGATTTCTTCGGATTTTCCCATCCGGTCAGCCGGATTGCTCGGGGGGTCCCGATCGTGGCTACGCAGCCGACGCAGCGCACGGCCAACCCGGAGTGACCGCGCCCCGTAGTAGAGACACACGAGTCCGATACCGATCGTGACGGCCGCGACGAGCATCGGTTCACCCGTCGCCGTCGTCCCCGTCGAGGGCGGCCACAAGCCGGTCGCGGACGTCCCGTAGCCGCTCCAACTCGGCGGCCGCCGCGCCCGATTTGACCGCCGCCAACTCGTCGGGGTCGAGTTCCGTGTGCGCGCGAGCGGCGCGCCGAAGCGCCCGATAATCGTCCCGGCGGGTCAGATCACGAACGGCCCTGAGTTGGGCGATCACGTCCTCGCCGGCGACCCGCCCGAGCAGCGACACGAGTTCCCGGGCTCGAAACCGGAGCCGGCCCGGAGACGGCGGTGGCAACGACACGGTCAGCGGGTCACCCGAGAGGCGTTCGAGGTAGGTCCGGTGGACCGCAACGGTGGTCTGGAGCAATCCGGGGTCCTCGGCGTAGTGATCCAGCTTCGACCCGGTGTAATCGGCGTACTCGAGGAGTGTCGGGATGGGTTCGTCGGCGTCTGGGCTCTCGGCTGCGAACGTCCGGAGGTCACGCGGCGGCGACTGGAACGCCACCAGGGGAAACGACTCCGTGCGGTCGAGGAAGTCGACGACGTCGGCGATCGACGCCGACGCGTAGAAGTCGTCGAACGCCGCGCGCACCGCGTCGTTGTACGCCTCGATCGGCGCAGTCAGCTCTTCGACCGGCGCGTCGAGGTCGGCCTCGCCGACCGCCAGCCACTCCGCCCGCGCGTCGATCTCGGCGTCGAGGTCGCGGCGGCAGAGCCGGGCGTCGCGCGTGGCTGTCCCGACTGCTTCTTCTGCGTCCTCGCGTCGGTCGAGGAGCTCAACGTACTCGCCGGCGGGCGCTAAGTCCTCCCGGGCGGCGTCGAAGTCCGACTCGCTCAGCCGCCGCTGGTCTAACCGCTCCCCGGCGGCGGCAAACGCCTCGCTTGCGGGCGTGTCGTCGTCGCGGTCCTCGACCAGTCCGAGGAACTTGTCTTGGAACTCCACGTACGCCTGGAAGTCGCCGGTCCCGGTTGCAGACCCCTCGTAACGGTCCAGAAGTCGGATCGCCTTCCGGTAGGTGTCGGCGACCTCGATCACGGCGTCTTCGCCCACGGACTCGATCTCGGATTCCACCGACGCCAGCCGCCGCGTTGCGTCCTCGAGGGCCTCGATTCGTTTTTCGGCCTCGTCGACCCGGGCCGCCACGCCGTCGGTCGCTTCCCCGTCCCGCTGTCCGCCGTCGTCGGCCGAATCCAGTCCCGACATCGGCTCAGCCGTACACTTCGTCGGGGTCGAACACCTGTTCGCCGACGTGGTCACCGTCGGCCGTGCGGTAGAAACACGACCGGTGGCCGGTGTGGCACGCGCCGCCGGTCTGGTCGACCAAGTATAGCAGCGTGTCGGCGTCGCAGTCGACACGGATCTCCTCGACCGCCTGGGTGTGGCCGCTGGTGGCGCCTTTCTCCCACAACTCCTCGCGGCTCCGGGAGTAGTAGTGGGCCCGGCCGGTCTCTTTGGTGCGTTCGAGCGCCGTCGGCGAGACGTGCGCGACCATGAGCACCTCCCCGGAGTCGGCGTCCTGTGCCACGGCCGGGACGAGTCCGTCGGTGCCGAAATCCACGTCCACGCCGCCGTCCACGTCGCCGTCCACGTCGCCGTCCACGTCGACGTTGCCTGTCATACTCCGACCCAGGCGGGTCCGGCCGATAGGTCTTTTGCCACGCCGGCGCGGGAGCCCCCGTTTCAGATGATCCCCAGAGCCCCTAACGCCCCGAAAACCACGTCCCCGTAGACGAACGCGACGAGTGTGCCGACGAACATCGGGACGAGAAACGGGATCCCCGGGGAGATCCACACCGTGTCGCGCTCGGCCACGACCGCCAAGCCGTCGCGGAGTTTCTCCGGGGAGGTGCCGTACGCCGTCCCCTCGATGCTGTCGAGGAAGGCGTCGGCACCCCAGGGGTCGTCGGGGTCGGGATCCGCCTCGAAGTCGTTGGCGGCGCTCGGCGGTCCGGACTCGTCGCCGTGGTCACCGACGGCGCCGTCGGTCGGGTCGTGGGTCTCGCGGATGCTCGCGGGGTCACGGCCCCACTCGGGGTGTGCCCGGATCGCCTCCAGACTCGTTCCACGCCACCGGAGATACATCCGGAGGGCGTCGATGTCGAGGCCGTTCCGGGTGTACCCCTCGGTTGTCTCGAACAGCCGGCCGTGCGCGGTCGACAGCGTCGACACGTCGATCCGGCGGCCGAACAGCGCCACCGGGAACGCCACCTCGCCGTCGGCGAGGTTTCGGGCGAGGAGCGCGAGGGGATAGCCCGCGGCCAACACCACCGTGTTGGTGAGGATCGTCATCGAGAACACCCCCAGCGTGGTCACGACGCTGGGGAGGGTAAACCCCGAGAAGTAGTAGGTCGGAAACGTCGGGAGCAGGATCGAGATCGCGATCAGCGCCTTCGCGTCGGCACCGCCGAACCCGCCCAGCCGCCAGAACAGGTACGCGATCGGCGCGACCAACAGGAGGCTGATCCCCACCCGGACGAAAAACAGGCTGTCGGCCGCGGTCGAAAACGAAAGGTGACCGACGGCGTCCCACACGAGCAAGATCCCCCCGAGCACGACGAGTGGGTACCACGTCCAACTCGGCACCCGACGGGTCTTGATGTCCCGCCACGCCGCCCACCCGAGTACCGGCAGGACGGCCACCCGGAGGATGTCCGGCGCGCTGGCGACCATACAGGGAGGCCGCTCCCGGGGGAGTTGTAGTTTGTGCTTGTACACCGGCAGCGGCGACACAGCACGGCCACGGGCGACGCCTCCGTGGAGGGTTTAATAGCCGAGCGCCCTTACACGTCATCGATGCCAGAAGTTGGAGACGCAGCACCGACGTTTTCGGCGACGCGTGGCACGAGTGATCACGAATCGTTCGACCTCGAGGATGCGCTGGGTGACGGGCCGGTTGTCCTGGCGTTCTTCCCGGGTGCGTTCACGCCCCCGTGTACGAACGAGATGATCACGTTCCAGGATCGGCTCGACCAGTTCAGCGAGGCCGGCGCGACCGTCTACGGCGTCAGCGCCGACTCGCCGTTTTCCCAGGGGTCGTTCCGCGAGGAACACGGGATCGAGTTCGACCTCATCAGCGATATGGCTGGTGAGGCTATCACGACGTACGATCTCGCGATCGACATTGCGGACCTCGGACTCCACGACATCGCAAACCGGGCGGTGTTCGTGATCGACGACGAGGGCACGATCACGTACAGTTGGGTTGCCGACGACCCGACAAACGAACCCGACTACGAGGACGTCCTCGACGCGGTCCGGGCGGCCTGATACTGTTGGCTATAATGACGTGACGATGTTCGACACCCCGGGGTGTCGAAATCCGTCACGTGACGATAGCCGACAGTATCAGCCACCAAAACGAGTGTGGGCTGACTGTGACCCCACGCGAGGAGGCGATCCAGTGTCGGTGTCTGGGGCTATACGAGTCCCCGAACCTCGTCGGCGAACTCCGTCGGCGAGTACACGTTCCGGACGACCACCTCCAACGTCCGTCCCCCGCCGGACGCGACTCGGACGTTCCCGAGACCGACGATCGTCTCCCACACGGAGCGTCGTTCCTCTACCCCACGAACCTTCTCGAAGGGGAGTTCCTCCCGTACCAGCGAGATGAACCGGTACTCCTTGATGAGGCGCTGGTTCGTGACGTAGTACGTCGTGAGCGTATTGGTCCAATACGCGTACAACCCTGTGGAGAACAGATAGAGTCCACCCACAAGCGCCGCGAGCGGGTACACGTAGGGCAGGAACGTAAAGAACAGCAGATACCCGGCGACGGACAGTACCACGAATCCCACTGCGGCTTTGACCGCGGCCGCCCGCTGTGCGGGATTCCGTGTTTCGATGATCTCCTCGCCGTCACGCATCGTCGGCGGTTCGGGAGCCGCAACGAACTGGACGTACAGTCCGAGGAGGATGACGAATACGCCGAAGCCGACGAACGGCAGCCCCGCCTCACTCGGGACGTTCGGGCTTCGAGCGACGGCGTAGAAGCCGCCAGCGACGAACGGAAGCCCGAGGACAGCACTCCACGCGGCTGGTAGTCCACGCGCCATCGTTATCGCCCCTGGAACATCTGATAGGTGATTCCAGCCACCGACAGCAGGAACCCGAGTGTGGTCAGATTGAACGGGTTCGAGAGCGCGTCCGGCTCGTCACCGTCGTTCGAGAACAGGCCACGCTGGCGCGGTGCGGCCCCGTCCCCGCTGGCGACGGACTCGACGTCCCCGGGCTCAGCCGTTGGCTCGTCATCACCTGTCGCGGTCTGACCTGTCGTACCGCCGTTGCCATCGGTTTCGACCGATCCCTCGTCACTCAGCACGTAGTACCCGGCCGTGGTTCCGGCGATCACCACACCGTTGCTGACAGTCAGCGACCGGACTGGCGCGTCGGTCTCGAACGCCCACAACCGTTCTCCGCCGTCGTACTCGAAGGCCTGGATCGACCCCTCGTCGGTTCCGAGGTAGACCACGTCGTCGGCGGCAACCGGGTTCGTGCTGATCGGCGCGCCGACGGGAAGCCGGTCGATCTCCTCACCCGAGCGCGCGTCGATTTCGTAGAGATTCCCGTCCCGCCCACCGGCCAGGATCATTCCGCCGGCCGCCACCGGGGACCTCGGGAGGCTGGCGTCGTTTTTGAACTCCCAGACGCTTTCGCCGGTTTCGATGTCGTAAGCCAGGATATCGCCGTCCGTTCCGGTCCAGTAGACCACCCCGTTCTGCACAAGCGGTGCGCCTACCCCGGCGCCGACGCGGGACGTCTCCCACATCACGGCTCCGTCCGTGGCGTCCAGCACGTACAGTCCGCCCTCGGCATCCATCGATGTCGGGTCTTCGAGGCTGAACCTCTCCGGCGACGTCCTGACGGTGGACACGACAACACGGTCGTCAGTCACCGCGGGTCGAACTCCGACACCCTCTACCGACGTTTCCCAGTTGACGTCCGGAGATCCGGTCTCGCCGCTGACAACGCGCCCCGCAGAAACGGGCGCCACCCACTGGTTATTCCCGTCGTAGCCGAGGCCGTATCCCTGGTCCAATGGGACGTCAGCCACTGTAGAGCCGCTATCCATCGAAATGACATGGACAGTTCCGTCCAGCCCCCGGGCGAGAACGTTGCTGCCGTCAATTCCCTCGGGAATGATCGTCTCTCCACCCATGTCGACTTGCCACATCAACCCGCCCGTTTCGGTGTCGATTGCGCCGAGGCCGTTTCCAGCGGAGTGGAGAAACGCCGTCCCACCCGTCAGCGTGTAATCAGCGTGTGCGCTGGCGGGGATGTCCTCCTGTGCAACCACTGCCGGGTAGCTCCGTAACGGAGTTGTGTTCGGACTGTGTCTCGTGTTTTCGGGGTCGAACCCCTGTGCGGGCCATGGATCGTCCGACTGGGCGGATACAGTCCCGATTCCGGCCGAGGCGACGTACCCGGCGGTCGCGAGTGCAGCCCCCGACTGGAGAAGTGTCCGGCGGGAGACAGTCCCCCCGCGTGATTCAGTAGTGACCCCATTGGCCCGTCCCATATCTGCCTAGTGGTTTCGTGTACAAAGTATAAAATTTGGCAACGGTATGGGAAATTCGAGGCGAACCCTCGCTCTTCAGGGCGGGGACAGTGACATCCTCCCGCGCTCAAGGGCGCGGGCCTCCCACCCGGTGTCGGCCGGGCAGGTCAATCCTGAAGGTTGGGAGTCTCAGGTTTGCTGGACAGTCAGCCAGTGGCTTTGCCACGAAGCCGTTGCTCGTCCCCCGTGAAGGGATTCGAGTTACCTGATTGGTTACGCGATATGTGGTTCTGCTTGCAGTCAGATTCGGACGCGAGATAGACACTATCGCGCTTGTCTATGGAGAGTATCCGGGGATCGCTGATGGCGTACCCCCGGAAGACGGTGCGGTTCGTTTCAGCCGGGTTCCACGCCGGTAACTAAATGACGCGGTTCTGGAGGTAATCCAGGTGCTTTGCGTTGTAGACGATCTTCACTTCGTCGGCGGCGGGCGACCCGATGCAGGTCAGCCGCACGTCCTTGTCGGAGACCTCCTCGTCGGAGAGGATCTGCTGCATGTCCATGTCGATGTCGCCTTCCTTGACGATGGCTGCGCAGTTCGCACACGCGCCGGCGCGGCACGAGAACGGCCAGTCGTAACCCTGCGCCTCGGCGGCTTCCAGGATGTACTCGCCTTGGTTTACTTCGAGCGTGCCGTAGTCCTCGTCGCCGAGATCGGCGCCTTCGGCCGTCTCGAAGAGGTCGTCGGCGTCCATGTCCCAGCCCTCATCCTCAACTACCTCGTAGTTAAGATATTCTACTGTAGGCATCACTAGAACTGTTATATTGCCACGGCATTAGACTTTGCTGTTCGATTTGGTTTCGCCGACGGGGAGCGGCGGCCGCGATCAGTTCGTGGCCGCCGCGATCGCCTGCTCTAAGTCGGCGATGATGTCGGCTTTGTCCTCGATCCCGACCGACAGCCGGACCATATCGGGCGTGACGCCCGCGGCGTTCTGTTCGTCCTCGGTGAGCTGTTGGTGGGTCGTCGACGCCGGGTGGATCACCAGCGTTTTCGCATCGCCGACGTTCGCGAGCAGCGACGCGAGTTCGACGTTGTTGACGGTGTCGCGGGCGGCGTCGTACCCGTCGGCCAGCCCGAAGGTGATCATCCCGCCGTACCCGCCCTCGAGGTACTCCGAGGCCTCGTCGTGGGTCTCGTGGCTCTCCAAGCCGGGGTAGTTGATCCACGAGACCGCGTCGTGGCCTTCGAGAAACTCCGCGACCGCCATCGCGTTCTCGCAGTGGCGATTCATCCGCATCGGCAGCGACTCCAGCTTCTGGAGGGTGTTCCACGCGTCGAACGGCGACTGGGCGTTTCCGAGGTCGCGGAGCCCGCGGGCGATCGCAGCGTAGGTGAACGCGGCGTCGCCGAAGCGCTCGGCGAAGTTGACGCCGTGGTACGCGGGGTTTGCGGCGCCGATCTCGGGGTATTTGTCGGCGTGTTCGCCCCACGGGAACGACCCGCCGTCGACCAGCACCCCGCCGATGGTGGTGCCGGCGCCGTGGAGCCATTTGGTGGTCGAGTCCCACACCAGGTCCGCGCCGTGCTCGATCGGACGGCAGAGGTAGGGTGTCGCGAAGGTGTTGTCAACGAACAGCGGGACGTCGTGGTCGTGGGCGATCCCGGCGACCCGCTCGATGTCGGGCGTGACAAGCGCGGGGTTGCCGATCGTCTCGAGGTGGACGTAGGCGGTCTCGTCGTCGATCGCCTCCTCGTAGGCCTCGTAATCGAGGGTGTCGACGAACTTCGTGGTGATCCCGCGGCGCTCGACGGTGTGGCTGAAGTAGGTGTAGGTGCCGCCGTACAGCGACGCCGCGGTGACGATGTTGTCGCCCGCTGACGCGAGGAGGAACGTCGCGAGGTCGAGCGCGGCCATCCCCGAGGCCGTCGCGGCCGCGCCGATCCCACCCTCCAGCGACGCCAGCCGCTCTTGGAGCGTCGCGACCGTCGGGTTCATCAGCCGGGAGTAGATGTATCCCTCCTTCTCCAAGGCGAACTGCCCGGCGGCGTCTTCGGCGTCGTCGAAGACGTAGGAGGTGGTCTGGTAGAGCGGTTGTGCCCGTGCCCCGGTTTCGGGGTCGGGTTCCTGTCCGGCGTGAAGGCTGCGCGTCCCGAATCCGAGCGGCGTGTCGTCCTGATCTGCCATACACTCTTTACAGGAACCGGCTACCTAACCGACCCGTCGGCAACAAGAACCGCCGGTATCTTCGACGCGTCCGACCTGTCACCACCCCGTCCCGCGCAGCCCGAACGCCTTGCTGTCGACGCCGTCGAGCGTCCGGTCGTGGTACGCGACCCGCCCGTCGTCAAGGATCGCGAAGGCGTCACCGACAGTCGACGCGAACCCGGGGTAGTGTGTCGAGAGCACGACCGTGAGCCCCTCGGCCGCGAACCCGGAGAGCAGGTCGGCCAACGCGCGGGTGCCGTCGCCGTCGAGCCCTGCGGTCGGTTCGTCGAGGACGAGGTAGTCGGGATCGGTCGCCAGCACGCCCGCGAGTGCGACCCGCTTCCGCTCGCCGTTGCTCAGCCGGGAACAGAGCCGATCCTCGTAGTCGTCCAGCCCGACCCGCGCCAGGGCGCGCTTGACGATCTCACCGTCGGGGTCGACCGCGGCGTCGCGGGCGTTTGCCGGGCCGAACGCGACGTCCTGGCCGACCGTCGGCGCGACAAGCTGGTCGGCCGGGCGCTGGAAGACGAACCCGACCCGCCGGCGGAGGGCCTCCAGCCCGTTGTCATCGTATCTAACCCGCTCGCCGCCGACTTCGACGTATCCCCCGTCAGGTTCCAACAGCCCGTTGAACTGCTTGAGCAGACTGGATTTCCCCGCGCCGTTCCGGCCGAGCAGTACCGTCACCTCGCCGGAGGGGGCCACGAAGTCGACGCCGCGGAGCACCCGCCGATCGTCGTAGCCAAACCGGAGGTCGACGGTCTCGATCACACCGCCCACCTCGCAGTGACGAGGACGACCAACACCGCGGCGACGACGGCGTGACCGCCGTTTTCCGACGTCGTGACCGGCATCCGGCCGGCGTAGTTCCGCGACTCCATCGCGGTCCCGAACGCGGTCGCACGGTCCAGCGCGCTCACGAGCAGCGACGCCGACACCAGTTTCGTCGTCCGGAACAGGCGGCGGCGGGAGCGGAACCCGCCGCGGAGCCGGGCGGCCGTGTGGAGCCGCGTCGACTCCGCGAGGAGCACCTGGATCCCGCGGTACACTAAGAGGAGCAGTTCCGTCACCGGGTCCGGCAGCCGAAGGTCGTCGAGGGCGGCGACGAGTTGGGGGATGGTCGTGGTCAACACCAGAAACGACAGTACCGTGAGCGATGCGACCGCCCGGAGCCCCACGGTTGCGGCTGTCTCGAGTCCCTGCGCCGTGACCGAGACCCGCCAGACCGCCGCGACTGGCGTCCCGGGGGTAATCACCGCGACGAGCGCCACGCTCGGCACCAGAAACGCGAGCGGGTACCGGAGCACCCCGAAGTACGCCCGACCGGCGGCGTGAAACGTCAGCCCGCCGAACGCCGCCGTCGCGACCGCGAACACGCCCAGACGGGCCGTTGTCGCGGTGAGCACGAGCGCCAGCCCCACAAAGTACACCCGAAGCGGTCCGGTCACGGCGGGCGTGGCGTCGACCTGGATCCGTTCGAGCGTGTGGTGCATTCCTGTCTCCTAATCGCCTGCCGTCCCGCGGTCGGTCCGAAGGCGGCCGAGGTAGTGTGTCAGGATCCCGCCGCCGATCCCCGCCTGCATCGCGAACAGGAGCCGTTCGCCCCACGGTGCGGGTGGGGCCCACGCCGGGTCGACCCACCGGTCGTAGTCGGGTGCGCTCTCGACGACGGACGCGGCGGCCTGCTGGTCGGTGCCGACGGCGCCGCCCCCGACAACGGCGAGACACAACACGAGCGCCGCAACGCCGACGCCGACCGCGACAGCGCGGATCACGCCGCAACCCCCAACCGGTCCGCGGCGTCGGTCTCCAACCGGAGGAGGTACCCGACAAGCGCCGCGGCGAGGACGCCTTCGAGGAGCCCGATCGGGAGCTGTGTAAGTGAGAAGACCGCGGCGAACTCCAGTGCTGCGACGGCGACGCCCGCGGGGTCGCCCCCGGCAGGAAACGCCAGCCCTAATTGCAGCGACGTCACTAAATACGTGGTCCAGTCGGTGACCGCTGCGGCGAGAAACGTGGCCTGCTGGACCGACCCGATCGGCCGGGCGACCCGGTAGACGGTCCACCCGACGAACGGGCCGACGATTCCCATTGCGGTGACGTTGGCGCCGAGTGTCGTCACCCCGCCGTGGGCGAGAAGGAGTGCCTGATACAACAGGACAATAACGGAAACGAACGCGGTGACCGCCGGGCCGAAAAGCACGACGAGCACCCCGGTCCCGGTGGGGTGCGTCGAACTCCCCGCCACCGAGGGGAGTTTGAGCGCCGACAGCACGAACACGAACGCCGCCGCGACCGCGACAAGCGCCTTCGTCCGGGCGTCGACGCGGACCAAAGAGAGCGTGCGTCGGGCCCCGTAGATCACGACCGGCGCGGCCACGACTGTCCAGACGACCGCCCAGACGGGTGGCAGAAAGCCTTCGATGATATGCACGTCGGAAGCCTCCGTACGCTCCGAACTGGCCCCTCCCTCAAAACAATTCTGCTTACAGTAATCAAATTGAGGTTGTCTTCGGCCCCGGAGTAATACAAACAAATTTGTATAAAACCAACCCCAATTGTTTTAATGTCCGGCGAAAACGGTGTGGGTGATGTCCCAGGTAGTGCTGCCACACGACGCGAAAGCCGGCCCGACGAAGCCGGAGATCCGGGCGGTCACGCTGGATAAACTGGCGCTTACCCCCGCAGACCACCTCGTCGAGGTCGGCTCCTGCACCGGCGCGGTCACCGTGGAGGCCGCCCGACGGGCCGGGCGCGTCACCGCGATCGAACGGAAACCGAACCGGCTGTCGGTCACCGAGAAGAACCTCGCGGCCAACGACTACGACGCCGACGTCTCGCTCCGGGAAGCCGAAGCGCCCGACGGGCTCCCCGACGACGCCGACGCGGCCTTCCTCGGCGGGAGCCGGAACTTCGAGGCGGTGCTCGACCACGTGGTCGACTCCGACATCACCCGGGTGGTGATGAACGTCTCCCGGGTCGAAGTCGCGGGCGACGTGATCGAGGCCTTCCGCGAGCGGGACCTCCTCGAAGAAGTCCTTCAGGTCCAGGTCAGCCACGGTTACGAACTCGCGGGCGCGACCAGCTTCAACTCCGAGAACCCCGTCTACGTCGTCGTCGGGCGGAACGGGGGAGCCGGCGGGGAAGACGGGGTCGCCACATGACCGTCTACGGCATCGGGCTGGGCCCCGGCGAGGCCGACCTCGTGACAGTGCGGGGTAAACGCCTCCT
>UEZX01000036.1_pt1 | contig 11659 bp, 11 predicted proteins | sample 1903831 | NCBI WGS metagenome assembly UEZX01 (sample SAMEA4776353, study PRJEB27445) | saltern metagenome | biome: Hypersaline environment; feature: solar saltern; material: Pellet | place: Spain | collected 2012-08 | depth 0 m | reverse complement strand
ACGCCCGACGACATCGGCCGGATCGACGTGGCCACCGAATCCGCGTTCGACAACTCCAAGCCCGTGTCGACGTACATCGCCGGGTGTTTGGAGGACGTCTACGACGGCGACTTCCACCACGCCAACAAGGGCGAGCGGAAGTTCGCGTGTCTCTCCGGCACCCAGAGCATCGACGACGCGTACAACTGGATCCGCGCGGGCCGGAACCGCGGCCGCGCGGCGCTGGTGATCGCCACCGACACCGCGCTCTACGAGCGGGGCGATCCGGGGGAGGCGACGCAGGGCGCGGGCGCGGTCGCGATGCTGATCGACGAGGAGCCCGACATCGTCGCGCTCTCGACCGAGCAGGGGTACGGCAGCGCCGACGAGACCGACTTCCTGAAGCCCAATCAGCAGTTCCCGAGCGTCGACGGCAAGCGGTCGATCCAGGTGTACCTCGCGCGGATGCGGGAGGCCTTAGAGGACTACGAGTCGGTCGCGGGTGACACTCACCCCGACAGTTTCGCGTACTTCCCGTTCCACACCCCCTACCCCGGGATGGTGCGGAAGGCGGCGCTTCTGGGCTACCGGCACATCACCCGCGACACCGGGATCGAGGAGGCGCTGTCGGCCGATATCGGGATGCAGCCCCGCGACGCCGACTTCGACTCGCGGGAGGAGTACGAGGACGCCATCCGGGCATATATGCACGACCTCAAGGGGACGGACCGGTACCAGGCGTGGTACGACGAGGCGATCGATCCCACGGTCGACGTCTCCGGGCAGGTCGGCAACTGGTACACCGGCTCCGTGCATCTGGCCCGGCTATCGGCGTTGCGGGCGGCCGCCGCCGACGGCGTCGACCTCGCGGGCCAACGCTTCCTGGTCGGCTCCTACGGCTCCGGCGCGCAGGCGGAGATCCACGCCGAGACAGTACAGGAAGGGTGGCGCGATTCGGTCGACCCGATCGGCGTCGACGACCAGCTGGCGGACCGCTACGACCTCTCGTTCGAGGAGTACGAGCGTATCCACGACGTCCACAACCACGAGAAGGAGGTCGAAGTCGAGGCGTTCACCCAGCCCGAGGAGGAGTTCGTGTTCACCGGGTGGGGCCGGATGAGCGAGCGGCGGTACGAATACGTGGAATAGATATACGACACGATTAACAGCAGGACCGTTGACGGAGGTACAGTGAAGCCCCCGGAAGCCCCCGCGCTCTCGACTCCCAGGACTCGCTGCGGTCCTCGTCACTCACTCCGTTCGTTCCTGCGGTCCTTGCTTCGCCCGTCGTCGTCGAGAGCGCGGCCCCTTCCATTCCCACCCGATGGGAGTTCTCCAAGCAGCAATCGCGCAACCACACGATCGGAGTCGTCGACAGAGTCAGGATCAGGCCCCGTCGCAACCCGAACCTACGGCAGTTTCCGCAGATCTTCCAGGGTCTCGTCGAGGTCGCGGTTCGAGATCGCGAGCGACAGCCCGTCGATCTTCGCCAGGGCGGGCGCGTGCTCCCAGAGGTCCGCCTCGTCGAGGCCGTGGAGCACGACCGCAGTCGGCGTGGGGTTCACCACCCGCATCGCGACCAGGGCGGCCTCCCCGCGCGTGACGCCGGTGAACACCAGCGCCCGCGAGGTCGACTGGCCATAGAGTCGGTAGAACTCCTCCGAGGAGAGGCGAGTGATCGCTTCGATGCTGTCGATGACGGTGTGGCCGCTGATCCGGTCCTTGTCGCCGCGCACCAACTCCGTGGCGTCCATGGCGTCGTAGAGCGTCTCGAGCGGGACCGATCGGGGATACTCCCGGAGATCCAGCACGATGTCGCTGTCGAAGCCGGCGGTGATGACGCGGGCGTACTGGCGGATCCGACCGCCGCCGCGGTCCTCGTCGATGTCGAGCAGCGCCTCGACCATCCGGCGGATCACCCCGATCCCCGGGCTCTCCCGGCGGCCGCTCTCGTAGTCGGAGATGACCGACGAGGAGACGTCGAGTTGGTTTGCGAGTGTGGTCTGGGAGACGTCGAAGTCGGTGCGCCACTTCCGAAGGGTCGCCCCGGGGTCGTCGCTCAGCGTGATCTCGCCCGCGATCCGACGGGCGAGTTCCGCTCTGGGTACCGTCGTCACGGCCCGCTACCCCCACCCGGTGGGGTCTCTCGGCACATACGTTCCGATGGTGTGGGCGGCCGCAAAAGCGTACCGGGGCGGGAACGGAGGCCCGCACGCAGGAACGTTCAAGTCCGGGGACGCGTCAGGTACCTCCGTGCCCTCGACGCTGGTTCACGTGTCGCTCGCGCTGTTGCTCGCTGCGGGGTTACTCGGCACCGAGTTCGACGGCCGGAGCGCCCTGGTCGTCGTGGCCGCGACGGCAGTGCCCGACCTCGACGTGGCGCTGGAGCCGTTGCTGTCGGGTGCCCACCGCTCTGTCGGACACAACTTCGTCCTTCCCGCACTGCTTTTCGTCGCGCTCGCGGCCGACGCCCGGCGCGGGCCCGACTCGCTGCTCCGCCGACGGTACGGCGACCGCGGGGTGACGCTCGCGTTCACCGCGGTGGTGTGTCTGTTCGGTGCCGGAATCGTCCCCGACCTCGTGGTTGGCGGCATCAACGCGTTCTACCCGCTCCACGACGCGTTCTACACGGTCGACGGCCGGCTGTTCTACTCCACTGATAGAGGATGGGTGCAGACGTTCGTGGACATCTCGCCCGACGAGCCGGAGCCACAGCGGACGACGGGCAACTTCGACTTCCGGACGGTCCTCGACGCCGAACCGACACTCGGGGTCGAGCAGTCCGGCGGTGGTGACGGGGGCGGAAGCGGCGGCTCCCGACGCGTCGAGCGCCTCTTCCCGGTGGCGATGACGGGCTTTCGGGCGTGGTTGCTCCCGCTCGCGGCGTTCGTCACCGGCACGCGGCTGTGGCGGGCGCGGCGGTCGGCGGACGCGGAGACGGCGGCGGAAACGGAGGCAGCGGCAGAGAGGGGTGACGGCGCGTGACGGACGGCGTCACGATCCGGCCGTACGACGCCGAGAGCGACGAATCGTCGTTGTGGGCGCTGAAACGCGAGTTCGAGCTGGAACTCGGGGCGGGGACCGGCGGCGACGACAAGGCGGCCGTCTACGCCGAGAAGCTGACGCCGCGATACCGGGACCGGTGGCTCGCGTGGGTCGACCGGTGTGTCGACGACGACCCGGGTTGCGTTGTGGTCTGTGACGCCGAGGAGGGTGTCGGAGGCGGGACAGGGGAAGTCGACGGCGACTCCGCGGCGACGGAACTCGTGGGCTACGCGTTCCTGCTGCCGGAGTCGCTCTCGTTCGTGTGGGACGCTGCAGTGCTCAACGAGATCTACGTCGCTCCCGCCCATCGGGGGACGGAGGTCGCCGACGCGCTGCTCGACGCCGCGGTGGAGCAGGCGCGGGCGCAGGACCTCCCGCTCGACCGGCTGGTGCTCGATGTCGACGCGGAAAACGACAGGGCACAGGCGTTCTACCGCCGGCACGGCTTCGAGTCGTGGGGCGAGATGGTCGCGCGGGAGTTGTGACCGCGGTTCAGCGCCGCCCGCCGACGGCGGCACCGACTGCGCCGCCGACCGCACCGAACACGAGCGGGTAGACCAGCCCAACCAAGAGGACGGCCGCAGCGACGGTCGGGCCGGCGGTCGAGTCGCCGATGTCGATGCCGACCAGGACCGCACCGATCGCCGCCAGCGGGAGGTAGCCGACCGTGACCGCGAGGCCGCCGATCGCGCCGGCCACCGGGCGCTCGACGCGGCCGAGGACGGCGACAGCGGCGCCCGCGAGGAGCAGGACGGCCGGCGGGAGCACGAACAGCGCCGAACTGAACGTGTCGCCGACGAGGTTGACCGCGGTCGAGCCGAACAGCCCCGGGACCTCGACGGACACGTAGTGGGCGTTGTAGAACACCCACCCGACGAGCTGCCAGGTGCCGGGGTCGCCGGTGGCGATCTCCAGTACGCGGGACGCCAGGGAGTTCGAGACCTCCTGGCCGACCGCGACGTACGTGAGCGCGTACCCGACGAGGTACGCGAGGACGCCGCCGACGGCGGCGACGCCGACCGTTCGGCCGTCCGGGCGGAGCGAATCGGTCGTCGTTGCGGAGGTATCAGAGCGGGACACGTCCGGGAGTCGCCGCCGGGACGTAGGTATCTTCTGGTCACGTCGGACGCGGGTCGGCGGCGGAGTCGGCGGCGGAGCGGTGGGACCGACCCCACAAACTAAATCCGGGTCACACCAAGGTCCGGCGATGACCGACTGGACCGAACGGTACCGGCCGACGACCCTCTCGGAGGTCCGCGGGAACAACAAGGCCCGCGACAAGTTGGAGGAGTGGGCACGGACGTGGGACGACCACCGCGAGCCCGTCGTCCTCCACGGCGCTCCGGGCGTCGGCAAGACCTCCGCGGCCCACGCCCTCGCGAACGATCTGGGGTGGGAGGTCGTCGAGTTGAACGCCTCCGACCAACGGACCGGCGACGACATCGAGCGGTTCGCCGGGCGGGCCTCGCGGAACGCCACCCTCGCGGGGTCGGTGGGCGGCGGAGACGCGAGCGGCGGCGACGGCAGCGGCGGCCGCCAGCTGATCGTGCTCGACGAGGCCGACAACATCCACCACCAGTACGACCGCGGCGGGAAGCGCGCGGTCACGGAGCTGCTGAAAGGCGCCAGCCAGCCGATCGTGCTGATCGCAAACGAGTATTACGACATGTCGAACGGCCTGCGGAACGCCGCCCGGGAGATCGAGTTCCGCGACGTCTCCGCGCGGTCGATCGTGCCGGTCCTCCGGGACATCCTCCGGAAGGAGAACATCGAGTTCGACGAGGAGGCGTTGGAACGGATCGCAGACGACAACGACGGCGACCTCCGGGCGGCGGTCAAGGATCTCCAGGTGACAGCCGAAGACCGGAGTCGGATCACCCTCAAGGACGTGACCACCGGCTCCCGGAACCGCGCGGTCGGGCTGTTCGAGTTCCTCGATACGGTTCTGAAGGAGGAAGAGTCCGCGGAGGCGGCGCTCCGAACCGCCTACGACGTCGACGAGACCCCGGAGGACCTCCTCCAGTGGGTCGAGGACAAGGTGTCGTTGGTCTACGGGGGTCGCGAACTCGCGCGGGCCTACGAGTTCCTCGCGAACGCCGACGTGTGGACCAGCCGGGTGTACGCCACCGACTACGACTACACGTGGTGGCGGTACGCCACCGACAACCTCGCCGGTGGGGTCGCAGCCGCCCGCGACGGCACCTACGGCGGGTGGACGCGATACGGCGGCGCGCCCTACCGCTCGACCCGGGATTCGACCCGCGACGAGGTGGTCCGCGCGATCGCGGAGTCGGGCGGGTTCTCCATGACGACCGCCCGGCTCGACGTGTTGCCGTTCCTCTCGGCGGTGACCCACCACTGCAAGCCGCGGGACCTGACCGTCGCGATGGCGGCGTGGTACGACCTCGACGAGGCCGGCGTCGCCTACGTCACCGGGAGCGGGAAGACCACGAACAAGGTTCAGTCGATCGTCGAGGACGCCGCCGACCTTCGGGCCGAGGAACTCGAAGAGCACGCCGGCGGCGCGTTCGCCGGTAGTGCGGACGCTGACGCCGACTCGCTCGAGGACGCCGAGGCTGACTCGGAGGACCCAGCCGACGCGGACGTACTCGACCGCGACGAGGCCGCCGCGGACACAGACGGGACTGCAGAGGCGGCGGACGACGACAGCCAAGCGGGGCTGTCGGACTTCATGTGAACCTCGCGACGCTGTCGGGAGTGGGTTCGCCACGTCTCCGAGCGGTCAGAGCAGCTTCGAGAGGAACTGCGCGCCCCGGTCCGTCTCCGGGTTCTCGAAGAAGGGTGTCGGCTCTCCGGTCTCCACGATCTGTCCCTCGTCCATAAGGACAACCCGGTCGGCTACCTCGCGGGCGAACCCCATCTCGTGAGTGACCACCATCATCGTCATCCCGTCGTCGGCGAGACCCCGCATCACGCCCAGGACCTCCCCGACGAGTTCCGGGTCCAAGGCGCTCGTGACCTCGTCGAACAGCATCACCCGCGGATCCATCGCGAGCGCACGGGCGATCGCAACCCGCTGCTGTTGGCCCCCGGAGAGCTGGTCGGGGTACGACGCCGCCTGATCGGAGAGGCCGACCTCCGCGAGCAGGTCGACGCCCCGCTCCCGGGCGGTGTCGTCGTCGACGCCGCGAACCTTCCGAGGCGCGAGTGTCACGTTCTCGAGGGCGGTCTTGTGCGGGAAGAGGTTGAACGACTGGAAGACCATCCCGATCCGCTGTCTGAGCCGGTTGATGTCGGCGTCGGGATCGGAGATCGACCGGTCGTCGAGCCTGATCTCGCCCGCCTGGATCTCCTCGAGCCGGTTTGCACACCGAAGCAGCGTCGACTTCCCCGAACCCGAGGGGCCGACGACGACGCAGACTTCACCGTCGGCGATGTCCAACGAGATGTCCTTGAGGACGTGGGTGTCGCCGAAGTACTTGTCGACGTGCGCGAACTCCAGGAGGGTGTCGTCGGTCATCGGGCGTCACCACCCCAGTCGCCGCGGTTCTCGAGGTACTCCACGAGCCGCCCCATCGGGATGGTGATCGAGAGGTACGCGATCGCGACCAGCACGATCGGGGTCCAGGGGTCGAACGTCGCGCTGTTGACATCGCGGAACTGCTGGATGAGTTCGGGGATGGCGATGACGGTCAGAAGCGAGGTGTCTTTCACCAGGATGATCTGGTCGTTGCCCACCGCCGCCAGGGCGTTCCGCCACGCCTGCGGGACCACGACCTCCCGCATCGCCTGAATGTACCCCATCCCGAGCGAGCGGGCGGCCTCCATCTGGCCGTCGTGAACCGCGCCGATCCCGCCGCGGACCGCCTCGCCGACGTACGCCGCGTGGTTCAGCGTCAACGCGATGATCGCCGTCGGCAGCCCCCAGTTCTGGATCGGGAAGAGGCCGGGCCACAGCGTCGGGATCCCGAAGTAGATCACGAAGATCTGGAACAGCAGCGGCGTGCCGCGGAAGAACTGGACGTACGCCGCGGAGATCCCGCTCGTGAGCCGCGTCTTCGAGACCCGCGCGAGGCCGACGAAAATCCCCGACGTCACCGACAGGATGCTGCTCGTCACCACGATCCCGAGCACCAGCCCGTACGCCCTGATGAACTGCGGGAGGACCGTCGGGATCAGCCCGTAGTCGACCTCGGTCGCCAGGATGTAGAGGACTAGGAGGACGACACCGAGCGCGAACAGGCTCGAGAGTCCCACCCCGAGGTATTTCAGGGTCTGATCGTCGACGAACCCGTCGGCGGTGGCGTTCGCGTTCGGCTGGACGCTCGAGTGGGAATCAGCCATAGTGGGTTGGGAGACGGATCCGGCGTCGTCAGCCCGCGAAGTACGCCGAGTAGATCTCGTCGTAGGTGCCGTTCTCCCGGATCGTCGCCAGCGCCTCGTTGACGCGTTCGAGGAACTCGTCGTCGTCCTCGCGGAACGCGATCCCGTAGTTCTCGACTGTGAGCGTCAGGTACGGCGGGGCGTCCTGGTCGCTGTCGGCCGCGGCGCCGTCGCCTTCGAGGAAGACCACGCCGTCCTGTTCACTCGCGAACTCCGCGTTCACGGTGTTGTCGTTGATGACGGCGTTGACTTGGCCGTTGAGGAGCGCCTGGAACGCGCCGTTGATCTGGTCGTACTCGTTGAGTTCGAGGTTGCCGTCGAACTCCTCTTGGAGCTGCTCGGCCGCCCCGGCCCCGGTGGTCCCCTTCTGGACGCCGACGGTCTGTCCCTCGAGGTCAGCGCGGGAGGAGATCGAGCTGTCCTCCCGGACGATGACGGTCTGGTACGCGGTGAAGTACGGATCCGAGAAGTCGACTTCCTCGTCGCGCTCGTCGTTGATCGTCATCGCGGACATGATGATCCGGAAGTTGCCGTTGTTGAGCGAGGGGATGATCGAGTCGAAGCTCGTCGACTGGAACTCGTAGTCGATGCCGAGTTGGTCCTCGAAGACCGCCGCCGCGATGTCGACGTCGAACCCGGTCAACTCGCCGTCGGTCGTCTCGTACTCGAAGGGCCGGTACGGGATGTCTGAGCCGATGACGACCGTCTCCGGGATCGTCGACTCCGCGGTCGTCTCCGTCGTCTCCGTCGTCTCTGTCGGGTCGGTCGTGACTTCGGTCTCCGTCTCCATCTCGGAGTCGGCGGTCGTCGTCGTGGCCTGCCCGCCGGAGCCGCCACCGGAACAGCCTGCGAGCAACCCACCGACCAGAACCCCGCCACCACTCTTCAGGTACGTTCGCCTGTCCATATCACGGCACGGTAACGGGTAGGAGTATAACAAAGTGTCGTTCCGGAGGACGTCCGTCCACTCCCCTGGCGTGGGAGACGCCGGTCCGGGGGACCGACCTCGGGTCCGTCCGGGGTTCCTCCCGGGCAGCGTCGTGCTTCCCGAACCAGCGTCCGGCGACCAGTATCAAAGTTCAAACCCGGCCCCGACGAACCACCCGGTATGGATTCTTACGAGATCGCCGTGATTCCGGGCGACGGGATCGGGGTGGAAGTCGTCGACGCGGCGCTCCCGGTTGTCGAGGCCGCCGCCGCCGACGCGGGGTTCGAGATCGAGACGACTCGGTTCGACTGGGGGACCGAACACTACCTCGACCGCGGGGAGATGATGCCCGACGACGGCCTCGACCGGCTGCGTGGGTTCGACAACATCTTCCTCGGCGCCGTCGGCCACCCCGAGGTCCCCGACCACGTCACCCTCCACGGCCTGCTGCTCCCGATCCGGAAGGGGTTCGACCAGTACGTCTGCAAGCGCCCGAACGTCCTCTTCGAGGGGATCGACAGCCCGCTCCGGGGGTACGGCCCCGGCGACATCGACTTCGTCGTCTACCGGGAGAACACCGAGGGCGAGTACGCCAGCGTGGGCGGACGGGAGCACCGCGGGTTCGACCACGAGACCGCGGTCCAGTCGGCGCTCTTCACCCGCCGTGGCACGGAGCGGATCGTGCGCGCGGCGTTCGAGGCCGCCGCGGAGCGGGAGGGCCACCTTACCTCCATCACGAAGTCGAACGCCCAGGCGCACAGCATGGTGTTCTGGGACGACATCGTCGAAGAGGTGAGCGCGGAGTTCCCGTCGGTCGACGTCGAGCGGCTCCTGGTCGACGCCGCGGCGATGGATCTGATCCGCCGCCCGCACGAGTTCGACGTGGTGGTCGCCTCGAACCTCTTCGGCGACATCCTCACCGACATCGGGGCGCAGATCACCGGGAGTATGGGACTGGCGCCCTCGGGGAACGTCCACCCCGGCGACGCGAACCCCTCGATGTTCGAGCCGGTCCACGGCAGCGCGCCCGACATCGTCGGCGACGGCGTCGCGAACCCGCTTGCGACGGTGCTGTCGTGGTCGATGCTTTTCGAGGACCTCGGCGAGACTGCCGCCGGCGACGCGCTGTGGAGCGCGGTCGTCGACCAACTCGCCGAGGAGTCGGCGCCGCGGACCCCCGACATCGGCGGGACCGCCGGAACCGAAGACGTCGTCGCCGACCTCCGGACGCGGCTGTAGGTCGTCTCCGGCCGACGGTCAGTTCTGCCGTTCGGGATCCTCCGCGGTGGCCGCCTCCGATCGGGCGTCTTCGCCGGCACCCCGTTTCGGCGGTGCGTTCCCTTCCCCGGCGACCGCGGTCCCCACCAGCCGGTCGGCGTCGGCGTCGGGCTTCCACTCGCCGAGTTCTTTCGGGTCCACGTGGACGAACACGTCGTCGACCTCCGGGATCGCACGGATCGACTCCACCACCTCCGACTCGATGTCGTGGGCCTCGAACAGCGACATGTGGCCCTCGACCTCGATGTGGAGGCTCACGTCCACCTCGGGGCCGACGTAGTGGGCCACCACGTCGTGTGCGCCGCGGACCCGTGGGTGTTCCAAGGCGCGTTCGAGGATCTCCCGGCGGAGGTTCTCGGGCGGCGCGGCACCGACCAGGTAGCTCACGTTGTCGCGAACGATCTCGAACCCGGTGTAGAAGATCCCCACCGACACGACCCCCGCGGCGATGGGGTCGAGGATCGGCGCGCCGAACGACGCCCCCAACACCCCGATCAGGGCCGCCGTCGCGGTCAGGATGTCGTTGCGGTTGTCGAGGGCCGCGGCGACCACCGCCGGAGAGTGTCGCTCCCGTCCGACCGCCAGACAGTACCGGTAGAGCCCGAACTTCACCCCCGCGGTGACGACCAACACGGCGACGCCTGCTGCGCCCGCCTCGACGCCGTAGGTCCCGTTCACCACCGACGTCGCGGCGTTCCAGAGCACCACGCCACCCGCCACGAAGACACCGAGTGCGACGAACAGCGAGACGAACGGTTCGATCCGCTCGTGGCCGTGGGGGTGCTCGAAGTCCGGCGGCCGGGTGGTGAGGTACAGTCCCGCGAGCACGATCAGGCTGTAGGCGGTGTCCGCGAGGCTGTTGACCGCCTCCGACCCGACCGCGAGGCTGCCGGTGACCCACCAGACGCCCCCTTTGGCGGCCACGAGGCCGAGGTTGGCGGCGAGCACGACCGCGCCCACGCGGCGGACGGCGCGTCGCCGGTCGTCGCTCATTGTTCGCACCTACCCGCTCGACGGCTAAGATGCTTCGGTCCTCCCGGAGACTGAGAATCGGAGCCACATTTAGGCGCCGAGCGCCGCCAGATCCCGGTATGCACCTGCTGATCCCCTTCGACCTCGTCCCCACGGACAGCCAGGTACCGCAGGACGCCTTCGGCGTCGCCCCGGCCAGCGAACGTGCGATCCGGTACGCGTTCGAGACGTACGGATGTCACGGCGATCTGCGGGTCACTGCGGTCCACCTCGCCACCGACACGATCGATTTGGAGGAGAACCTCGGTGCCGCCGACATGCGGGCTATCGCCGACGACCTGGGGGTGGACGCCGAGGTGTCCGTTCACTCGGTCCAGGGCGTCGACTCGATGGCGTCGCTCCAACAGGAGGTCCTCGACCTCGTCGAGACGACCGACGTGGAGACGGTCGTGGTGGGGTACGAAGAGGACTCCTTCGCCGACGCAGTGTTCTCCGGAAGCACGCCCGAACGGGTCCTGGAAGAACAGAACACCCCGGTGGTTCTGGTTCCGTAGGGGCTCCGGTTCACGTCGTGTCGGCGGTTCTCGTCTCCCCGCGTCGGGCTACGGCGGGTCCTCAGGGTTCTCGAACCGCAGTTCGACCGCCCGGTCGGCGGCCTCGTCGCCCTCCGGTTCACTCACAGCGTCGGGGTGTGCCGCGAACGCGTCGTACAGCCGATCGTAGGTGTCTTCCAGCGCCTCCACGATCACGCTGGTGTCGCCGACCACGGCCATGAAGTTCGTGTCGCCGCGCCACCGCGGCACCAAGTGGGTGTGGACGTGGTCGTCGATCGACCCGCCGGCGGCGTCGCCGCCGAGGTTCTCGCCAGCGTTGATCCCGTCGGGACCGAGGCCGTCGTCGAGCGCGTCGATGGCCGCGACCTTCAGCCGGGCGTGATCCAGGAGTTCGGCGTCCGACAACGCCGCCCACTCCCCGGTGTGCTGTCGGGGGATCACCATCACGTGGCCGGGGTTGTACGGGTAGTTGTTCAGGATCACGAACGCGTGGTGGCTGCGCGCGACGATCCGACTCTCGCGGTCGTCGTCGCGGTCGGGCAACACGCAGAACGGACAG
>UEZX01000035.1_pt1 | contig 11691 bp, 11 predicted proteins | sample 1903831 | NCBI WGS metagenome assembly UEZX01 (sample SAMEA4776353, study PRJEB27445) | saltern metagenome | biome: Hypersaline environment; feature: solar saltern; material: Pellet | place: Spain | collected 2012-08 | depth 0 m | reverse complement strand
GAGCGTGCCGCTGGTGTCGTCGAACACCAGGTGTCGGTGCGGGTAGGCGAACCTGATGTCCGCCTCGTCCGTGCGGAAGGTGTCCCAGACACGATCCCGGATCCGCGACTCGATAGTCGGGATCTTGTACGGTTTCGTGACCCAGTACCGGAGCCTGAGCAACACACCGTCGTCGGCGAACGACGACCGCAACACCGTGGGACGGGCGGGGTACCGCGCGCTGCCGATTCGGATGTCGGGCCCGCCGCCGATCACCGCCTCGTCGTTCCTGGCGGCCCGACGGAGCAGCGTCTTCGCCCGCTCGGTGTCGGAGCCGTAGGTGACGAGGACGTCGAGCCCCAACCGCACCCGCTCGTCCTCCGCGGAGTAGTTGGTCACCAACTGCTCCCGCATAACGGAGTTGGGGACCACGAGCGAGGTGTTGTCGAGCGTGATCACCTTGGTGTACCGGATGGTGATCTCGTCGACGAACCCGCGCCGGCCGTCCTCGAGTTCGATCATGTCGCCGATCTCGTAGGGCTGGTCCGCGAGGATGAACAGCCCGTTGATCGTGCTGCCGACGATGGGAGCGAGCACGATCCCCAGGACCGCCGAGAACACCGTGACCGACAGCACGATGTTCCCCAACTCGATCCCTACGACCCCCGCTGCGACCGCCAGGGTGACCCCGACGATGCCCAGCCGGAGCAGCCGGAGCGCCATCTGCGCCACACTCTGTCTCCGGAACCGCCTGGCGATCGGACGACCCGCCAACCGGACCACGTACCGCGAGAGCACGACCCCGACGGCAACCACGATCGCCGCCGCGACCCACCGCCACCCCGGAAACGTCAGCCACTGCGGCACGTCGGTGACCAGCCCGTTCCCGCCGCGGACGGCGCCGGCTGCCACTGCGGACGGTGCGGTCACCCACATACCACCGACCACGGGAACGGTATATAAAAAAGGTCGTCCGGGGTAGCCGTGGCCCCCGCAGAGACAGCCGAACATCTCGGTCAGGGTGGCCGCGACCGCCGCCTCTGGATCCGCGCGCTCGAAGCTCGCGGAGTTCGCGTCGCGCTGGTGGCCGAAGTCGAGCGGCGTCACGCCGGCTCACCTCCGGGAATAACAGCTGATTCGGCTGTTACCCGATGGTTTTGGAGAAAGCTGCTATGGGAGCGCCGAGGTTCCAGCAGGTGGAACCTCGTCCTTTCATTTTCGCTTCGTGAAAAGTGGGACCGCTGAGAGTCGAACTCAGGTCCTACCGACCCCATCGGCAGAGGATACCACTACCCCACGGTCCCGCGTGCAACTGAGAGGACGCCCGTTTCACCGTTAAGTGCTTCGTTTTCCCCGCCCCGCGGCACCGGTTCGCGGCGCCGACCCCGCGACGCAGACTCGTGGCGCCGACCCCGCGACGCAGACTCGCGACGCCGACCCCGCGACGCCGGCGGCTCATAACGAGTACTCCCACTGTGTACCGCCGATCGCCGGTACCGGGGGTGGCGATCGGCGGTACGAGACGAGAGTAATCAATATCAAACCAGAACGCGTTCGAGCGACACCACAGTCCCCGCCTCGGCGGACGGATCCCCGACCAGCCGGCCGAGACAGACCGCGGTTTCGTCGGGCGTGACACAGACCACGAGCGGCGACTCCGTGTCGGAGTCTCCCGCCGCCGCGGACTCCGCCGCCGGATCAGCATCGACGACTCCGGGGGCGTACACTGGCGCCCCGTCCGCGATCTGGTCGGCGGCCGACGCCGCGACGGTGAGGTGCGGGAGGTGGGTCAGCGCGCGTTCGGCCGGGGCGACGACCTCCCGCAGCGGCGCCTCGTCGCCGTCGGCCGCGAACGCCAGCGCGTCCGTCAGGTCCGCCGTCGAGACCAGGTCAGTGTCGTCGAACGGGTCGGTCGCGGTCCGCCGGAGGTGACCCATGTGCGCTCCGGTCCCCGCCGCGAGCCCGAGGTCGTGACACAGCTTCCGGACGTAGGTGCCGCTCTCACACCGGATCCGGAGGAGTGCCTGCCTGTCACGGACTTCGAGCACCTCCAGCGCGTGGATCGTCCGGCTGCGGAGGCGCCGAGTGACCGCGCTCTTCCGGGGCGGCTTCTGGTAGATCTCGCCCTCGAACTCCGAGACGACGCCGTCGAGGTCGGCGGGCGCCGCACCGTGGAGCTCGAGGACCGCGACGTACTCCTTCGTGCCCTCGAGAAACACCTGGGCGACCCGGGTCGCGTCCCCCAGAAGGATCGGGAGACACCCCGTGACCTTCGGGTCGAGGGTCCCGGCGTGTGCCGCCCGGTCGACGCCGGCGGCGTCGCGGGCCCACGCCGAGACCTGGTGTGCGGAGGGGCCGGCGGGCTTGTCGAGGTTCACCACCCCGAAGGCGAGCAGTTCGTCGACCGACCGCTCCCCGGGGGCGCTTCGGCGGGTCGTCACGTTCGGTACCCTCCTATCATCCTCAGAAGTCGTACGAGACGCCGTCGACCGGGTACTTCCCCTCGTCGCCGGCCGGGTCGTACGCCTCGACCGCGGCGGTCAGGATGTCCGGGACCTCGCTCTCGGCCCACCTGGCGGTGTTCAGCGCGATGTCGTAGATCGACAGGTCCGCGATGTCGATCCCGTAGTACTCCCGGTACCGGAGCGCCTCGCTCTCCTCGCGCTCGCGGGTCTCCGCCAGCGCCGTCTCCGCGGACTTGTCCTCGCGGTCGGCGATGCGGGCCGCGCGCACCTCGATCGGGGCATCGAGCCAGAGCCGGAAGTCCGCCGCGTCGCCCGCGAGCCACCCCGCCAGCCGCGACTCCAGGAGCACCTCGTCGCGTTCGAGCGCGACCGTCCGGAGCCGGCGGTCGAGGTCGCGGTCGATCTGGTCGTCCTCCTCGGCGAGCCGATTGAACTCCACGGCCGAGAGCCCCCGCTCGTCGGCGAGTTCGCGGAAGATGTCCCCGCCGCTGACGTGTTCCAGGTCGAACGCGTCCGCCAGCGCCGCAACGGTCGTACTCTTCCCGGCTCCCGGGGGGCCGGAGACGGTCACCAACATACACCGTCTGGGTGTAGGCGGGTAAAAGAGGTTGTCTTTGCGGGACGTCGGCCGCGCACGGATCGGGCGGCGGATACGTCGGTCCCAACTCTCGATCGGTCCCGACCCCGCCGACCCGTTTTTATGTCCCACTCCCAACAGGACTGCGTATGCAGTACCTCTCGCTCGATGTCCGGCAGGAGGACTGCCCGTTGACCCGGGCGACACGCGACCACGAGGCGACGTTCACCACACCCCACTGGCGGTTCGATTCGCGCTCGGGCCGATGGACGCTGCGAATCCACGCTGTCGCCGACAACAGACACGAACTCGGCGGGGCGCTCAGGGCCCTCAAAAGCGCGGACTCCGTCGACCGGTTCGATCTGTATTCCAAGGATGCGACCACCGCATTCGTCCGAACGTCCTTCGAGGAGACGAGCGCGATCGAGACGATCAATCGGCATCGCGGCTACGTGGTCGGCCCGTTCCGGAACGCCGGCGGGACCGAGCGGTGGCACCTCGGGTTCGACACCGAAGCCGACGCGGACACCGCGCTCTCGGAGCTCGATAGCCACGAGCGGTTCAGCGTTCGTGACCGCCACCGGGTCGGGTCCGCGGAGCGCGACGAGCATCGGGTCGGACGTGTCGACGACGGTGGCGGGGGTCGGCTCACGGACCGTGAACGCGAGGTTCTGGAGACGGCGTTCGATCACGGCTACTACCGGACGCCCCGGGAGGCCTCCCTGGACTCCTTGGGAGCGGAACTCGGCGTTTCCGACGTCGCAGTCTCGAAGACGTTGCGGCGTGCGGAACGGAGGGTGATCGCGGACACGCTTGACGGGACGGACGGTCCGTCCCGCTGACGCCCCCGACACGGGTTTTTCCGTCCGAGGTTCGTATACGAACGGATCGATTCATTCCCCGATGTGTGGTACCTGTCGTATGGACGCGCGACAGGGCTGGGTTCTCGCGCCCCTGGTTGCGGCGGCGCTCTGGGGCGGGATGTACGTCGTCAGCAAGTGGGGGTTCGCGGCGGTCCCGCCGGTGACACTCGTGTTTCTCCGCGTCGCTGTCGGCGCTGCGGTACTGCTCGCTGCGGTCCGAGTGGTCTACCCCAGCCGGCGGTTCTCACGGCGCGACCTGTACGACTTCGCCGTTCTGGGGGTGTGGATCGCGATCTCGATGACGACCCAGTTCGTCGGCACCGACCTCACGACCGCGAGCGAGGGCGCGTTGATCACGGTTCTGACGCCGGTGTTCACGTTCGTCCTCGGGATCGCGCGGCTCGGCGAATCGGCGACGCCCAGAAACACGCTCGGACTGGTGATCGCCCTCGCTGGAACCGTCGTGGTGGTGGCCGGTCAGTACGACCTCGCGGCGCTCGGCGCCGGGAGCGTACTCGGAATCGGGCTGCTCGTGGTCGCGAGCCTCACGTGGGCGGGGTACACCGTCTGGGGCGCACCGTTGATCCGCAAGTACTCCGCGCTCGAAACGGCGACGTATTCGACGGCGGTCGCCGTCCCGTTGGTCGCGCCCGGGGTCGTCGTCGAGTGGCACGTCCAAGACGTGACGCTCTCGGCGATCCCGGTGACGGTGCCGATCGTCGCCGCGGTGGGGTATCTGGGCGTCTTGAGTACCGCGCTCGCGTGGTACTGCTGGTACAAGGGGTTGGAGTTCGTCGCGGCGGGCACGGTCGCGGTATTCTTCTTCGCCCAGCCGATCGTCGGCACAGCCCTGGGTGCGGTGTTCCTTGGGGAGAGCCTCGGCCCCGGGTTCGTGATCGGCGGGCTGGTGATGGCGGGTGGCGTCTATCTGGTCAGCACCGACGAGACGACCACGATCGGAGACTGAGTGGGCCAGCGGTCCGCGAGGGGTTCTTCAGGACGACGTGGGCGAGATGTCGATGTTCAGGCTCTTCCGGATGATCTGGGTGAACCCCATCGAACAGACGAAGTACCAGATGATCCACGCCTGGATCGGCCCCAGTACCGACTCCGTCCACTCGACGCGACCGATGAGCGGGAGCACCAGCGAATCCAGCGCGATCTGCGCCGACGCGTTCGCCCCCACGCCGATCGACCAGTACATCCACAGGAACACCGGGATGGTGAAGAACATAATCCACACCATCGGGCGGAACTGCTCTTTGAACATCCCGAGTTGGTCGCCCATCGCGTCCATCTGCTCCTCCTGGATCTCGTCTAAGGCCTCGTCGTCGCCGGACTCCTTGGCCTCCTTCCGCCGTTCCTGGATCTCCTGCATGCGCTCCTGGTACTGGGACATCTTGTCCATGTCCATGAGGTTCGCCTGCAGGAGCGTCGAGTACAGCCCGGTAGCGAGCGCCAAGATCATGACGACCGCGTAGAACGGCAGCACTTCCTGGAGCGGGCTGAGCGGGACGTCCATCACCGTCCCGATGACGTCCCGGAGCGGTTTCCACGAGTAGCCGACGAACAACCCGAGGGTCACGACCGCCGCGCCCTTGTCGTAGGTCGACCACGACGACCCCTCGTCGTCACTCGCGGCGTCGTCATCGCTCCCGGAGTCGCTCGCACCCGGGGTCGCAGCGGGTCCGAGCCCGGCCTGTGTCGCCTCGATGTCGGCCAGCCGGAACCCCTCCTCGCCCTCGACGAGGATTCCCTTCTGGATGAGGCGACCCCACTGCCCCGACGAGAGCTCACCCTTCACGTCGAGCCACTTGATATCGCCGTCGTCGGCCCGGTCGAGGACCGTTTCGACCGCGTCTCGCATCTCCTCGTCGCCGTCGACCAGGGAGCGGACTTTCGATTCGATTTGCGGCATCTACTACGCCGTAGCCGGCCAGCCGTAATGAACCTTTTACTCTCTGTGTGCCAGTGTGTAGCGCCCGACACGGCTGCGGGAGCCCGTCGACTACGACTCGACGGCGTCCACGATCGCGTCGAACACGGCGTCGGGCGACGCCTCGCCGTCGACCTCGGTCAGCACGCCCGCCTCGCGGTAGTGGTCGACCACGGGAGCGGTGTTCTCCTCGTAGACACTCAGCCGTTCGCGTGCGGTCTCCTCGGTATCGTCCTCCCGCTGGACCAACTCCCCGCCGCACTCGTCGCAGACGCCCGGTTCCTCGGGCGGCTCGAACTCGACGTGGAAGTTCTCGCCGCACGCCTCACACACCCGGCGACCGGTCAACCGGGTGACGAGCTCCTCGTCGTCGACCGCGAGGTAGACCACGGCGTCGAGATCGGTGATCTCCGAGAGGAACTCCGCTTGGTCGAGGTTCCGGGGGTAGCCGTCGAGCACGTAGCCGTCGGCGGTCGTGAGCGCCTCCTCGACGATCGCGTTGACAACCTTGTCGGGGACGAGCGCCCCGGCGTCCATGTACTCGCCCGGGGTGTCGTACTCGGTGTCCATATCGCTGATGTCCATCCCCTTGTTGGCGCGAAGCGCGTCGCCGGTCGTCACGTGTTCGACGCCGAACTCGGCGGCGAGCCGTTTCGACTGCGTTCCCTTGCCGGCGCCCGGTGGGCCCAAGAGCAGAATGTGTTTGCCCATACCGTCGGATCCCACCCCGTCCGTATAACGTTGAAGAAAACCGTCCGTCGGGTGGCGGACCCGAACCGGCTGTTTGACACGCGGTACCGTCCCCTGCCGAACCTTTTCACGGGCGGGGACGGAGTACTGCGTATGACCAGGTTCGACGCGGCCGATCCCAGGGACCGCCGGAAGCTGTTCGCCGACGCGATCGCCGCCCATCGCACGCGCGCCAGCCCGTTCGTCACCATCGAAGCCGACACCGACCCCGACGAGGACGGCGACGGAGACGACGACGCCGCCCGCCCGTGGGTCCAGTTCGGCGACAACACGTTCAACCTCGACGTGACAGACGCCGAACTCGACGACCTGAAGCAACTCGTCGGGGAGTTCCCGGAGTTCCGGATCGAACAGTTGGAGTCGCCCGAAGAGGCGGAGGGCACCAACGCCCGCATCACCGCCCGTTCGGACCCGAACCGGCTGGCGACGTTCGCAGATCGCGTGTTTCTCGACGTCTACGACCGCGCGAACGACTACCAGGCGTGGGTCGCCGAGGTCTGAGGTCCCGATGGTCACGCGGGATCCGACCTACTGCCCGACGTGCGGGACCGCCCTCACCACGGTGCGACTCGAGGGACGGACCCGGAGCTACTGTGACGCGTGCGACGAGCCCGTCTACCGGAACCCCAAGCCGGCCGCTGGCGTCCTCGTCGTCGACGGCGACTCGGTCCTCCTGATCCGTCGGACCAATCCACCGGCCGGCGTGTGGAGCCTCCCGGCGGGATTCCTCGAAGCGGACGAGCCACCGCGGGCCGCGGCCGTCCGCGAACTGGCCGAGGAGACGGGGGTGTCGGTACCGGCGGCGGCGACGACGCTGTTCGATACGGCGTTCGTCGAGCCGGAGGAGGCACCGACCGTACTCGTCGTGATCTACGCCGTCGGCCGCCGTGAGACGACTGGTGACCCGGTCGCGGGGTCGGACGCCGCCGCCGCTCGGTTCGTCACCGACGAGCAACTGGTCGACTGCGACGCGATCGAACCGGGGTACGAGACGGTGTTCCGCCGTGCGATCTGGGAGTTCGGCGACCGGTCCTGACGCTACGCTTCGCCGTCAGCGAACTGATCGGCGCCCTCGTAGGACCAGTAGCCGTGCTCCCGCATCGCCCGGCCGACGGCCTGGTGGAACGCCACGAAATCCTCGAACTCGTCGGTGTCCACGTGCTCGAAGATGTCGGCGACCGAGACGACCCGCTCGTCGTCGAGGCGAACCGGGTGGTCGCCGTACTGCTCGACGTAGTCGTCGCGGGCGAGCGGGAAGTCCGCCGCCTCGTCGACCTTCTTCGCGAGCACCGCGTGGCCGTACTTGCGTCGGCCCTCCGAGCCGCGTTCGCCGTCGGGGTCGTGTGGCCAGTCCATACCCGTGCGTTGGACGGCCGCGGCAAAGCCGTTACGCATCGAGCGACAGGATGTCGTCTGCTCACGGGTGTGCATCCCGAAACCGCGGTGGGACTGGGATTCGAACCCAGGAGGCCTTCCGGCCACCTGCTCTCAAGGCAGGCGCAATAGTCCGCTCTGCCATCCCACCGCAGGTCCCCCTTTCGGCCCCGCGATTACAAGCCTTTGGTCCTGGATCGCAACCGACGCCGTCGAGTCGGTCCGACCACCGCCCGGTGAGGGCACTCGACGCGAAGCGACGAGAGAAACCGGATCAATCCCGCGGGTGGAACAGCTCCACCGCCTCTCTGACTGCCGGGGCGTCGCCCAGGAACGTGAGGTGGTCGCGGTACTCGAGCAGCTCGTCGGGATCCGGGACGTGCGCCTCCTCGCCCTGGCCGATCTCGGCGACCAGACACCCGCCGGGGATCTGGTCGTTCAGGCTCCGAATCGACTCGCCGACGAACCGCTCGGCGGTCATCTCGACCTCCTGGATGTCGTGGCCGTCGCTCAGGTCGGACATCCAGTGAGCCAACTCCGGCCGCTCGATCTCGTTGTCGATCGCGAACGCGGTCGCCATCGGGTCGTCGATGGCGGTCACGTCGAGCGCCTCGAACGCCGCCATGTTCTGCGGCTCGTTGACCCGGGCGTAGACCTGTTGGATGTCGAACTTCACTTTGGCGGTCTGACACACTAGCAGGTTGATGTTGTCGTCGTCGGTTGCGGCGACGACCGTCTTGGCTTCCGCGATCCCGGCCTTCCTGAGGACGTCGGCCTCGGTCCCGTCGCCGTCGTAGACCGTCAGCCCCTCCTCCCTGATCTCGTCTTTTCGCGCTTCGTCGCTCTCGACGAGCACGACGTACTCGCCGCGCTGTTCCAGCCGTGTGGCGAGCGCCAGGCCGACCCGGCCCCCGCCGACGATGAGTGTGCGCATTGGTGTGACTCCTAAGACGTCGCCGATCTGCCGTGCCAGCCCCGCCTCGACCGCGTCGGTCGCCACGATGACGATGAACACGGTTCCGAGCAGGAGCTGGCTGGCCGCCTCGTTGCCCGCGGTCGCCAACTCGATCGCGAACAGCGTCGCCACGCTCGCGGGGATGATCCCCCGCGGACCGATCGCAGCCAGAAAGAGCCGCTCGGAGCGTGTGAACTGCTCGACACCGAACGTCGCGACCGCGGCCGAGATCGGTCTGAGCACGAGCGCGATCACTGCGACCAGCAGCAACCCGCCGATCCCCAGCCCGACGATCGCGCCGACGTCGATCAGCGCTGCGAGCGAGACGAAGACGAACGCCAACACGATCAGGGTGGCGTCGCGGGCGAACTCCTCGATGGTCTCCCGGTAGGGGAGATCGAGGTTCCCGAGCGCGAGCCCGGCGGTCGCCGCGGCCGCGACGCCCGCCTCGGCGGCGAACACCTCCGCGAGCGCGAACGACCCGATCGCCGCACTGAACACCAGAAACCGGGCGGCCTGCGGCCCCTCCTCCGCGGTGATCTCGTACTGGAGGACGAAGTAGATCAGTCCGGTCGCCAGGAGGCCGGCGCCGACACCGATCCCGATCCGTTCGGCGAACGCAAACACCGTGGATTGCACGCCGAGGTCGTCGAGCAACAGCGTCTCGAAGATCACGACTGCCGCGATGGCCGCGGTCACGTCGTTGATGATCCCCTCGGTCTCCAGGGCCGCCGAGACGTGTTCTCTGACCGTGACGACCTCCAGGATCGGCGTGATGACCGTCGGGCCGGTCGCGACCAACAGCGCACCGATCACCAGTGCAATCTCCCAGGACGCGCCTTCGAGCACGCGAACCGCGACCGTGGTCCCGACGAACATGATGACGGCACCGATCGTGACCAGCCGGAGCGACGCCGTCGACGCTTCGCGGATCCGCTCGATCCGAAGGGCGAACGCGCCGTCGAAGACGATGATCGCCACGCTCAGGCCGACGACCGTCTCGAGGCCGTCGCCGAACGTTTCGATGGTGACGATCCCGAGCGCTTCCGGCCCCAGCAACAACCCGATCGCGAGGTAGAACACGACACTCGGGACTCGGAGCCGTCGTGCGAGTAGTTGTACACCGATCCCGGAGACGAGGATCAGGGCAGCGATCGGGAGGAGACTTGACGCCACGTGTCGTCAGGCCGTTGTGACCCCCGAGATATAAACCCACGAGTACGATCGGGACACACCGGCGGAACAGCCCGACCACAACTTCGGGGAGCGGTGTCGGTCGCTTTCGACCCCGGTCACTCGCGAACGAGCGTCGGCGTTCCGTCCTCGCCGTCGGAGACGACCGTCAGCCCGTGTTCGACGACGAACGTCGCGGTGTGTTCGGGGACCACCCGTCCGGCTTGCCACCGTGCGCGGATCGACGACACCAGGGTCGCGAGGTCTGCCCCGGTCCGGACCGTCGGCAGCATCGCCAGGAACTCCGTGTCGTGACCGGCGTCGTTGGCACCGTCGACGAGCGTCTCGAGCGCGGGCTCGGCGAACGCCCCCTCGAAGTCGATCGGGGCGGTGAACCCGGCGTAGTAGACCCGACCGTCGGTCGACGGCCCGAGCACGACCTCGTTGGTCCGGAGGTTCATCGCCGCCGAATCGATCGTCGACCGCTTGAGGAGCGGGGTGTCGCCGCGGACGACAGCCGCGGACTGCACCCCCTCCGTTTCGAGGAGGTGGGTCACCGTGTTGCCGGCGCGCGCCGAGAGCGTCGAGCCGACCTGAACCTCGAACCGCGCGGCCTCTGGGTCGTCGAGCGCGTCGTCCGCGAGCGAGCGAACCGCCGCCTCCGCGGACTCGCCGGGACGGACGTGGCGGTCCGGGAGCAGGTCGTCGGGGCGGTAGTTCACGAGCAGATCCCCGCCGGAGGCTTCGACCGCGCGCAACGTGTCTTTGAGCATCGCCGCCGCGAGCGACGCCGCCTCCGACTCCGACAGCGGACTGGTGGTGGCGAGCCGAGGCACTGGGAGTCCGGGACGCGGCGGATCGGCGAGGACGGCGACGACGGTCATAATCTCCAATCGACGACCGGCGGTCTTGAACCCGGCGTTTCGGGGTGTCGGGTGTGGATCGCACGACCCGACTGTCCGCACCCTACCGCCCGCGGCGACCCTTCGTCTGGCGGTAGTCCCGCGAGAACACGTTCTCCAGCAGGTGGTCGACGAACGCGTCTGTCTGGGCGTCGGTCTGGGCTTCGAGGGCGACCATCGGGACGAGCTCGAACCCGCGTCCGCGGACGGTGGTCGCGTGTGCCGTTTCGACGTCGACGTCCCCGGGGCGGTTGGTGGTGTAGTCGGTCGCCAGCGCATCCAGCGTGCGCTGGCCGATCGGGACGATGATCTCGGGGTTGATCATCCGGAGCTCCGCGTTCAGATACGGCTCGCACGTCCGGACCTCCGCGTCGGTCGGCCGGCGGTCGGAGTGGCGACACCTGGTGAGGTACGTCACGAACGCGTTTTGGAGGTCGGGCTCCGCGGCGTCGGGATCCGATCGTGCGAAGCCCAACTCGCCGAGGATCCACTGGAGCCGGCGCCCCGCGTCGTCGCCGGTGAACGGCACGCCCGTCCGGTCCGCGCCGGAGTGGGGTCGTTCGGCCACGAAACAGAACTCCGCGCCCACGTCACCGTAGCCGTGGACGACGTTCGTGCGAACGTCACACAGCGCCTCGCAGTTCCGGCACTCCGCGTCCATCCCGAACGGGTTCGCGAGGGTGTCCTGGCCGGCGTCCATACCGGAGAGTTCGGGGC
>UEZX01000034.1_pt1 | contig 11911 bp, 10 predicted proteins | sample 1903831 | NCBI WGS metagenome assembly UEZX01 (sample SAMEA4776353, study PRJEB27445) | saltern metagenome | biome: Hypersaline environment; feature: solar saltern; material: Pellet | place: Spain | collected 2012-08 | depth 0 m | reverse complement strand
TAGCCGCCGGTTACCGCTCCGAACCCGGGCCCGAGGTGTCTGGCGTGTCTCTCCACGGCGCCCCGCGGGTCGGCGCGTCGAACCGATCCACCCGGACCAGCCCGAGCCCGAACAGTCCCGCCACAACGACGGCGACCCAGTTGCCGAACCACGCGTTGATCCCGCCCCACAGGATCACGAACGACACCAGATCGTCGAGCAGGAACTCACACGCTTCGAGGCGGTCGACAAGCACGCTGTGGTCGTAGCCCCAATCGAGAGCGACCACCGCGACAGTGGCCGACAGGACCCACCCCGCGTAGTTCGACAGCGGGACACCGTAGAACGCGCCGCCGTTCGGGTAGACCCAGAAGCCGAGTCCGACCGCTCCGGGGTCGAGGACGACGTCCATTGTCACCACCGCCGCAATCACCGCGAGGAGCCTGACAGCCGTGGCCCGGGCGCGGTCGCCGAGCAGGAGGAGACACAGCAGGTACGCGTTCAGCACCAGCGGGACGAAAAAGATCGGAAGCCCCAGCGGGACGCCGGCGACGATCGGCCCGAGATCGACACCGTAGAAGAACTCCCCGTACGGGATGCCGGTATGAACGCCGATATACTCGATCGCGTACGAGTAGGCGATTAGTAGTCCAACGCCCGTGGCCGCGCGACGGTCGGTCACGCGGAGCAACCCGACCAAGAGCGGGGCGCGCATCACCGCGGTCCCGAGGAGAATGAGGAGGCCGTTGAACGCGAGTGGCGCGGGGAGAACCCCCTCGGCGCTCGCAAGCAGGAGGACGATCCCGTTGAGCGGGAAGAACACCGAAATCGTGAACCGGTTTTCGCGTACCAGCCGCTCGAGTCGGCGCTCCCACGCCGCGCGGCTCCGCGGGAGCCCATCGGTGAACGCTGCGACGCCCAACTCACGCATAGAGCAGCCTCCAGAGCGCCCCGAGCGTCAGCAGCGTCCCAACGGCGGTGTTGAACGCGGGATACCACCAGTACGCCCGCGCGACGTCGATATCCGAGCGGAACACGGCGAAGACGACCACCGGGTACGCAACGAGCAACAGCCCGATCCGGGGATCAACCGTAGCGAAGGCGGCCGCGGCGGCGAGCCAACACAGGAGGCAGTACGCGAACGTCCGGCGCTTTCCCAGGTAGGTCGCGGTCGTCCGGATTCCGGCCGCGCGGTCGGGTTCGATGTCGGGGATCGCCGAGAACGTGTGCATCCCCATCGTCCAGAGCCACGCCCCCGCAAGCGCCGCAAGTGGCGGGTGGACACCCGAAACGGCAGCGTACGCGGCGGCTCCGGGAAGGATATACAGCCCGTTCGACACCGAATCGGCGAAGGGGGTCGTCTTGAACCGCAGCGGCGGCGCGGAGTACTGTGTCGCGAGGACGAAAAATCCCGCAAGGTACGGCCACGAGGCCTGGGGGGTGAGCCCGAACGTCCCGAGTCCGAGGAGGCCGGACGCGACGATCACGCCACTCACGATCGGGTCGCCGCGCCACCGCGCCTCCCGGCCCCCCTTCTTGGGGTTTTCGACGTCGACGTCGGCGTCGAAGACGTCGTTGATGCCGTAGAGGAAGACGTTCGCGGGGAGCAGGAAGTACGTGAAAAGCGGGAGCGTGACCGCAGTGAACAGGCCGTGTGTGGAACTCACCCCGAACGGCACCGCGACAGCAATCGGGCCGGCGAGGTAGAGCCAAAAGCGCGGCCGCGACAGCGTCAGCAGATACCGGAGTCGCCCCAGCATTCCTTATGCTGCGTTGTCAGCCATCGCCTCGGCGGTCAGTTGGCCGCTGATCAGACACATCGGCACGCCGATCCCCGGGGTCGTGAACGAGCCGGTGAAGTAGAGCCCGTCGACGGCCGACGAGCGGTGCGAGGGCCGGAACAGCGCGGTTTGGCGGAGGGTGTGGGCGAGCCCCAGCGCGGTGCCCTGCGTGCTGTTGTACCGGTCTGCGAAGTCGTTCACGCAGAAGCGCTCCTCGACCACGATCCGGTCCCGGAGGTCGACGCCGGTGTTCGTCGCGATGTCGTCGAGTACGAGGTCGCGGTACTTCTGTCTGAGTTCGGGAGTGTCCTCGAGCCCGGCGGCGATCGGCACCAGGGCAAAGAGGTTCGAGTGGCCGTCGGGCGCGACGTCGTCGTCCGTCCGGGAGGGGACACACAGGTAGTACGCGGGGTCGTCGGGCCACGCCGGGTCCTCGAAGATCGTCTCGAAGTGGTCGTCCCAGTCGGTCGGCAACACCAGCGAGTGGTGTTCCAGGGGGTCGACGTCGCCCTCGACACCCAAATAGAGGAGGAACGCCGAGGGGGCGTACGTTCGGGAGTCCCAGTAGTCGGCGTCGTACTGGCGCTTCTGTTCGTCCAGAAGCTCCATTTCGGTGTGGCGGTAGTCGGCGTCGCTGACAACGTACTCGGAGAAGAACTCCCGGCCGTCCTCGGTGCGGGTGACGAACGCGCCCTCCCGGCCGCGGATCTCCGCGGCGGGGGCGTCGGTCCGAAAGTCGATGCCGAGTTCCTCGCCGAGTTCGACCATGCCGTCGACAACGCCGCCGACCCCGTTTTCGGGGTAGTACACGCCCATGTTGAAGTCGACGTGGCTCATCAGGTTGTAGAGCGCGGGCGTGTTGTTCGGGGCGCCGCCGAGGAACACCAGGGTGTACTGCATGATCTGCTGGAGTTTGGGGTGCTCGAAGTACTTCTCGACGTGATCCTGCATCGACCCGATCAACGAGAGCCCCCGGGCGTTTTTCGCGACGTTCAAATCGAGGTAATCAGACACCGAGGTCCGGTCCTCGTAGACGAAATGCTCCATCCCGACCTCGTAGTTCTTCTTCGACTTCCGGAGGTACTCGTCGAAGCGCTCGCCGGCACCCGGTTCGTAGGACTCGAAGACTTTCCGGTTTTCAGCGAGGTCCGGGACCATATCCACGCGGTCGCCGTCCTTGAAGAAGATCCGGTAGTGGGGATCGAGCCGCGTGAGGTCGTAGTAGTCCGAGGGTTCGTGGTCGAAATACTCGAAGAAGCGCTCGAAGACGTCCGGCATCAGGTACCACGACGGCCCCATATCGAACCGGAACCCGTCGACCTCGAGGCGACTCGCCCGGCCGCCCAACTGTCCGTTCTTCTCGAGGAGTGTCACGTCCGCGCCCGCATCAGCCAGATAGCACGCCGTCGAGAGCCCCCCGAAGCCGCCGCCGATCACGACGACATCCGACCCATCGAGCGATCGGAGGTCCGAGACTGTGTTCATACACGCCGGTTAGAACCTGACCGGTATAAAACGAGTGACCGGGGTTCGTACGGATCATTCACCGGTCAGTGTCGACCCCATCTCCAGGACTGGCCAGTAATCCGTTACAGTAATCCGCATCAGCCGGTCCGGATCTCGAAGCGGGCACCGCCGTCAGTGCTGTCGGTGACGCTGATCGCCCACTCGTGGCCGTCGACGATCTCGGAGACGATCGCGAGCCCGAACCCGGTTCCCTCCGTGTTGGTGGTGTAGCCCGCCTCGAAAACGGTCTCGCGGTCCTCGGGTGGGACCCCCGGGCCGTCGTCTGCGACGTAGAACCCCGCCCCGTCGTCGAGTCTGCCGACCGTGATCGTGACCTGGTTGCTGCCGTGCTCGACGGCGTTTCGGTAGAGGTTCTCGAAGAGCTGTCGGAGCCGCTCGGGGTCGGCGTCGAGAGTCGCCGAGAGCCCGTCCTCGACGGTGAGCGACGCCGACCCCGAATCCACCATCTCCCAGGACTGCCGCGCCAGCCCGGCGATGTCGACGGCTTCGGTCTCGTCGATGGTGTTGCCCTCGCGGGCGAGCGTCAGGATCTCCCCGATGAGCTGTTCCATCCGGTCGTGGGCTCTGACGACGGGGTCAAGGTGCGCGACGCTTTCGTTCTCGATCGCGAGTTTTGTCCGGCCCTTCGCGACCTGGAGCGGGTTCCGGAGGTCGTGGGAGACCATGCTCGCGAACTGTTCCAGTTTCGCGTTTTTCTCCTCCAGTTCGCGCTGGTGGTCCTCGCGCTGAGTCACGTCCGAGAGCACGATCGACCGGCCGGTTCCTCTGGTCCCGGTCGCAAACGGGTTCGAGGAGGGGTTGTAGTACCGGGTGCCTTCAGGGCTGTCCACCTCGAAGATCGCGTCGTTGTCGAGCGCGTCGTCGAGGTCGGGGAGCCGATCTGCGAGCGGTTCGTCGATGGCGTCCGCAAGCGACGGCAGCAGGGTCGCAGCCCGGCTGTTGTAGTCGCGGATCCGTCCCGCCTCGTCGACGACGACCACCGGGTCGTCGCGCTCGCCCGCAACCCGGACGTACTGGAAGCGATCGAAGTAGTGGACGAACGCCCCCACGGCGAAGAGCGCGACGCCGATCGGCGAGTAGGTGAGATCGAGGATACCCGGGCGGCTGAACCCCAGTACGTCGAGCACCACCGGAAGACCGGTCAGGGCAAACAGCCCGAACAGCGTCCGCGTGTCGGTGTTGACGCTGACGAACAGCTCGAAGATCATGAAGAAGCCGACGAACGCGAGCGCGTACGCCAGCCCCATTGCGACCCAGTGCAACACGCCGGGAGTGACCGCCAGATAGGAGAACGGCTCCGTTGCCGGCTCCACGCTGAAATACCACTCGTGGAGGGGGTTCGTCACCTTGATTGCGGTGATGGTGAGGAACACGGTGACTGCGGCGGCCCTGACTGTCGGGTTCCGGTGGATCGACCGGCCGGTGTACGCCGAACAGAAGTAGAGCCACGGGCCGACTGAGGCCCACCCGATCACGAGCCCGGCAGTATAGAAGGCGTACTGAAGCCCCTGAGTCGGCATCGTGAGGTATGCGACGTGCGCCGTCGCCCACCCGCCGCTCATGAGTAGGAGCCACACCAGCCCGCGGCGGGTCCCGCCGTGTTCGATCCGCCGCGCTCGAGTAACTGCGCCGACAGACGCGACTGCCGCGGTGGCGAAGACCAGAACGTACACGGCGTACAGAGTGTCTGCCGGGAGTATCGGGGCCATCGAGAGGGTGTGCATACACTCTCGGCGGTGACCTCATCAACCCACCGAAAGGTGGGAATGTCGTCCGGGCGCGGCCACTCCCCGCCAGGGACCCGTCGCCACCCCGTCTACGGCCGACGGTTTTTGTGCGATGGCGGGCCACTACCGGGTATGGTGACGATCAAGGACAGCGTCCACGACCACATCCAGGTCGACGGCGTCGCCGCCGCCCTCCTCGAGACGCAGCCGGTCCAGCGGCTCCGGCACATCAAGCAGTTGGGGACGGTCCACCTGGTGTACCCCTCCGCGAACCACACTCGGTTCGAGCACTCGCTTGGCGTCTACCACCTGGCCGACCGCGCGCTCGATCACCTCGATATCGACGGGGTCAGCGCCGAGCGGTTGCGCGCGGCAGCGCTCCTCCACGACGTCGGTCACGGCCCCTACAGTCACAACATCGAGAGTGTGACCCACCGTCACACCGGGAAATATCACGACGAGGTCCACGGCCTCCTCGGGTCCGGCGACGTCGGCGAGGTGCTGGACGACCACGGGCTCGACCCCAGCCGGATCGCGGACCTCGTCGCCGGCGACGGCCAGTACGGACAGCTCGTGTCGGGGGAGCTGGACGTCGACCGGATGGACTACCTGGTCCGGGACGCCCACCACACCGGCGTCCCCTACGGCACCATCGACCACGAGCGGCTGGTCCGCCAGCTCACGTTTGTCGACGGCGAACTCGTCCTCGCGGAGGGAAACGTCCAGACCGCCGAGTCGCTGCTGCTCGCCCGGGCGCTGATGAACCCCACCGTCTATCAGCACCACGTCGCTCGAATCGCGAAGGCGATGCTCCGGCGGGGGGCCGAACGCCTGCTCGACCTGACGGAGACCACGGCCGCGGACCTCCGCCGGATGGACGACCACGACCTCCTCGTCGCGCTCCGTACGACACCGGCGACGACCGAGCTTGCCCGCCGGCTCCGGACGCGAGACCTGTACAAGCGTGCGGTGTGGGCCGAACTCGATGCCGTGCCGGACGACATCGTCGACGCCGACTACGGGGCGATGTCGGACCTGGAGTCGGCAATCGCCGACCGCGCGGGGTTGTCGTCGGGGTCGGTGATCGTGGACGTGCCGGGACGGCCGTCGATGACCGAATCGACCTCCCGGGTGCTTGTGAGCGGGGAGATGCGCCAACTGGGCAAGCAGTCGCCGCTGGTGTCGGCGCTCCGGACCGCGGGGAAACAGCAGTGGCGGCTCGGAGTCTACGCGTCGCCGGAGACCACCGACCGCGTCGGCCGGGCCGCCGTCGAGGTGCTCGGGCTTGATCTCGACGGCGCCTTGGTCTCCGACGTCCGGCCGGGTGTCACCGCCACCTTAGACGAGTTCACCGGGGCGTGAGCCACGGGGGACCCGCCGACCTACCCGGACACCGCCGGGGCGGCCAGCGCTTCAACATAAAACTACCTACTTGTCAACTGTTCACACGACAGAACCGCAACACAGCGGCGACCCCGTGTTTCCCCAGGTCGGCGACCGTCTAGTAACCTTTAACCGATTTAGACCAGTAAAATAGGACAAGATGGCGAGCAACAAAATCCTCGGTATCGATCTCGGTACCACGAACAGCGCCTTTGCGGTGATGGAGGGGGGCGACCCGGAGATCATCGTGAACGCCGAGGGCGAGCGGACAACGCCCTCGGTTGTCGCGTTCGACGACGGCGAGCGCCTGGTCGGGAAACCGGCAAAAAACCAGGCGGTCAAAAACCCGGAACAGACGATCCAATCGATCAAGCGGCATATGGGCGAGGGCGATTACAGCGTCGAACTCGACGGGGAGGAGTACACCCCCGAACAGGTCTCGGCGATGATCCTCCAGAAGATCAAACGCGACGCCGAGGAGTACCTCGGTGACGAGATCGAGGAGGCGGTCATCACGGTGCCGGCGTACTTCGGCGACCGGCAGCGACAGGCCACCAAAGACGCCGGCGAGATCGCCGGCTTCGAGGTAAAGCGGATCGTCAACGAGCCCACCGCGGCCGCGATGGCGTACGGGCTCGACGACGAGTCCGACCAGACCGTTCTGGTCTACGACCTCGGGGGTGGCACGTTCGACGTGTCGATTCTCGACCTCGGCGGCGGGGTCTACGAGGTCAAAGCCACTAACGGCGACAACAGCCTCGGCGGCGACGACTGGGACGAGGCCATCATCGACTACCTCGCCGACGAGTTCGAAGCCGAGCACGGCATCGACCTCCGCGACGACCGGCAGGCGCTCCAGCGGCTGGAAGACGCTGCCGAGGAGGCGAAAATCGAACTGAGCAGCAGAAAGGAGACGACGATCACGCTGCCGTTCATCGCGACCACCGACTCCGGGCCGCTCGACTTGGAGGAGAAACTCACCCGCGCGAAGTTCGAGTCGCTCACGAGCCACCTCATCGACCGGACCATCGACCCGACTGAACAGGCTCTCGAGGACGCCGACTATACCAAAAGCGACATCGACGAGGTGATCCTGGTCGGCGGCTCGACACGGATGCCCCAGGTCCAGGAGAAAGTCGAGGAGATGACCGGCAAAGAGCCCAAAAAGAACGTCAACCCCGACGAGGCGGTCGCGCTGGGTGCAGCCATCCAGGGCGGCGTTCTGAGCGACGATGTCGACGACATCCTCCTACTCGACGTCACGCCGCTGAGTCTCGGGATCGAAGTGAAGGGCGGGCTCTTCGAGCGGCTTATCGACAAGAACACCACCATTCCCACCGACGAGTCGAAGGTCTTCACCACGGCCGCGGACAACCAGACGTCCGTGACTGTGCGTGTCTTCCAAGGCGAACGCGAGATCGCCGAGGAAAACGAGCTCCTGGGCGAGTTCAACCTGTCCGGGATCCCGCCGGCGCCCGCGGGCACCCCGCAGATCGAAGTCGAGTTCAACATCGACCAGAACGGGATTGTGAGCGTCGAGGCCGAGGACAAAGGCTCCGGCAACGCCGAGTCGATCACCATCGAGGGTGGTGCCGGGCTCTCCGACGATGAGATCGATCGGATGCAGGAAGAAGCCGAAGAACACGCCGAGGAGGACGAGCGCCGCCGCGAGCGGATCGAGGCACGCAACGAGGCGGAGAGTACGATCCAGCGCGCGGAAACCCTGCTCGAGGAGAACGAGGAGGAGGTCGACGACGACCTCGAAGCGTCGATCAACGAGAAGGTCGAAGACGTCGAGGACGTCCTCGAATCCGAGGAGCCGACGACTGAGGAGCTCGAAGAGGTCACGGAGGCGCTCACGACCGAACTCCAGGAGATCGGCAAACAGATGTACGAGGCCCAGCAGGCCGCCGGCGCGGGCGGCGCTGGTGCCGCGGGCCCCGGCCCCGGCGGTCCGGGTGCGGGCGCCGCGGGTCCGGGCGGTCCCGGGCCAGGTGGCGCAGAGGGCGGCGACGAGTACGTCGACGCCGACTTCGAGGACGTCGACGAGGACGACGAGGAGTAGCGGCCCAGTCCAGCACCACCGGCTGACGGGCGTCTGACACTGCGAAAACACTTTTTCCCGTCGGCGACAACAGCGGAGTATGCCGATTACCGAAGACGAGTGGGAGTCGGGCAAAGCGTGGACTGCGGTGGAACGCGCTGTCGCGGAGTTTTTGGGTGCGATTTCTCCGAAGGCGTACGCTGTCGGGGAACTCCACGAACTTCTCGTCGAGGGCGGAACCGTCGACCCGCCCACGGACGGCTGGGACGAGGATACCGACCCGGTCCGCGTCGCGCCGATGGAAGTCACCGAGCGTGCGGTTCGGGCGGCGGTGACAACCCTCCGGGACGCCGAGTTCCTGGAATCGAAGCGGGTCGACACCGCCGACGGCGTCGTGACCTACTACCGACGATCCGAGCTCAACGTCTTCCGGTGACGGCGGCTGGGGCCGTGGCCGGCGGAGTGTCCACGAACGTGTATATTTTCGTGGTTTCTCCCGACCGAAGGTAGCATATAGACGGTTTTTTAGCCACGGGCGTCCCACAGTAGAGTATGCCTGACGGGCGGGAGTCACCCAACCCCACACCCGGACGCGCGGCGACGCACTCGGAACCGACGGACACACCAGCACCCCACGCTGAACCGACGGACGCGACGTCGACCGCTGAATCAACGGGGGGCGTGGCTGCCGGTCCAACTGAAAAGTGCGGCGTCGTCGGCGTTGCACTCGACGATCGGGCGGCCGCACGGCCGCTGTATTACTCGCTGTATGCGCTCCAACACCGCGGCCAGGAGTCCGCGGGGATCGTGACCCACGACGGGTTCCAACAGCACAGTCACGTCGAGATGGGCCTCGTTGGCGACGCGTTCGACGAGGCCGACCTCGACTCCCTGGCGGGGGCGGCCGGGATCGGCCACGTCCGGTATCCAACCTCCGGCGGGGTTAACTCCTCGTGTGCGCAGCCGTTCTCGGTGTCGTTCAAGTCGGGGTCGCTGGGGCTGTCCCACAACGGAAACTTGGTCAACGCCGACGAACTCCGGACGGAGCTGGCGGAACTCGGGCACGCCTTTACCTCGAACGGCGACACTGAAGTGATCGCCCACGAACTCGCACGGAACCTGCTCGAGGCCGACCTGGTCCGGGCGGTCAAACGGACTATGAACCGGATCCACGGGTCGTATTCGCTCACGATCATGCACGACGAGACCGTGCTCGCGGTCCGGGACCCACAGGGGAACCGCCCGCTCTGTATCGGGGAACTGGCCGACGGCTACGTCGTAGCGTCGGAGTCGGCCGCGATCGACACGCTCGGCGGCGACCTCGTCCGCGACGTACGGCCGGGCGAACTCGTGGTACTGGACCCGGACGGCACCGGGTTCGAGTCCTACCAGTTGGTCGATCAGGAGACGACAGCCCACTGTTTCTTCGAGCACGTCTACTTCGCCCGGCCGGATTCGATCGTCGACGAAACCCTCGTGTACGAGGCGCGACGGAACCTCGGCCGGAAGCTCTGGGAGGAGTCGGGCGTCGAAACCGACGTTGTCCTGCCGGTTCCGGACTCCGGCCGGTCGTTCGCGTCGGGGTACGCCGACGCGGCGAACGAGACCACAGCCGACGGGGAGCCACGTCCTGACGACGACAGCGGCGACAGCGGGGTGGAGTTCGCGGAGGGACTCATGAAAAACCGGTACGTCGGCCGGACGTTCATCATGCCCACCCAAGACGAGCGCGAGCGGGCCGTCCGGCTGAAGCTCAACCCGATCAAGTCGACGATCGAGGGGCAGTCTGTCACCATCATCGACGACAGCATCGTCCGGGGGACCACCTCCCGGCAGCTCGTGTCCCTGTTGAAGGACGCGGGCGCCGAGGAGGTCCACGTCCGGATCGGCGCGCCGCCGATCGTCGCGCCGTGTTACATGGGGATCGATATGGCGTCCCGCGACGAACTCATCGCGGCCGATCGGTCGGTCGCGGAGATCCGCGAGGAAATCGACGCCGACAGCCTGGGCTACCTCTCGATCGATGCGGTCGCAAACGTGTTGGACGCGTCGCGGCTCGATCTCTGTCTCGGGTGTGTCACCGGCGAGTATCCCTACGATATCGACGGCGAGGCCACCGACCGCGAGGTCCAGCGGCCGATCATCGAGGACCGGGATGGGTCGCCGGCGCGGGCCGACGACTGAGCGGCGACGATCCGTCCGAACGGCTCGATTACACGCAGAAGACGAAGGGATTGACCAGGGCGACGCGGTCGTTCTCCGACAGTTCCGTGTCGAAGCCGTCGAGATTCTCGTTGAACGTCCCGTTGATCAGGATGCGGGCGTACGACCGGGTCCGTTCGCCGTCGGGATTCTTCGACAACTCCCCGGGGACGTCGTCGCCGTCGATCGGCGCCCACCCGCGGGTGGCCGACTCGGATTCAGTTTCAGCTATCACGAGTTCGCGGACGTCGTGCTCGGCGAAGAAGGCCTCGACGAACTCTCGCAGCGTCGACCCCTCGAAAGTGAACGACAGCTGTGGCGTTCCGAGCGCGTCGCGGACGTGTCCGGTCGCTCGTACGTCGACAGTCGTCGTGTCCGTCGCCTCTGCTCCATGAACCTGTTGTGAGTGTGCCATACACCAGATGGGACACCCACTCACTTGGCGAATGGCCCGAACGTGTTCGCCCGTTCGGAGTTCAGTAGACGACGTATAACAGCAAGTAGACCACGTCGCCGAGGAGGAAGGAGACGAACCACAGCGACGCCGCGACCCGGCCCACGCGCGGGTGGAGCGACTCGCGGATCGTCGGGATCGGTCGGGTGAGCGCAAGCAGCGCCACGTAGTACAGAAGCGGGATGCAGACGATGGCGAGCAGGATGTGCACCCCGAGCGTCGGGAGGTAGACGAACCGATAGACCGTTTCGGGTCCGGAGAACGCCGTCGTCTCGCGGAGCGTGAGCCGGTAGAGGTAGAGAACGAGAAACGCCGCGAACAGCCCGAACGTTGTCACCATCAGTGCCCGGTGGCGGCCGATCCGACCCTGCCGAACTGCCCGGACCGCGAGCGGGATCGTCACAAGGGCGGCCGTACTGAGAACGGCGTTGACGTGGGGGATGGCATCGACCGCGGCTTTGGGCGCCTGCGGTAGGACCGAGGGCGGAACAACCCCGCCCACGGCGCCGAAGACGGCGGCGAGCGACACTACGGACAGAAACGCCGTCAGTTCGGGGACGCGGTCGCCGGCGCGGAGTTCCATACCGGATGACCGGACGGAGTCGAAAAAACGGTGTCGGCTCCCGGGCGAGCGGCGGAAGCAATACCACATCTCGGCCCCTCGGGAAAGGAAACTCATTTAAATTGCCCCGGATAACGAATGGATGCGTCACAGTACTGCGCGTGGGTAGCCAAGCTAGGCCAACGGCGCAGCGTTGAGGGCGCTGTCCTGTAGAGGTCCGCCGGTTCAAATCCGGTCCCACGCATACCGCCT
>UEZX01000033.1_pt1 | contig 12487 bp, 14 predicted proteins | sample 1903831 | NCBI WGS metagenome assembly UEZX01 (sample SAMEA4776353, study PRJEB27445) | saltern metagenome | biome: Hypersaline environment; feature: solar saltern; material: Pellet | place: Spain | collected 2012-08 | depth 0 m | reverse complement strand
AGCCTCGACCGACTCGTCGACGACGGCTACCTCGACAGCGCGGACCTGGCGGCCGGGGACGGATCCGGAGACGCCGGTGACAATGCGGCCAACCCGGATTTTCCGGCGGATCACGTCGACTACGACCGCGTCCGCGAGTACAAGACCGACCGGCTCCGGACGGCTGCCGAGCGGTTCCACACCGACGCCGACGCGGACGACCGCGCAGCGTTCGACGCGTTCTGCGAGCGGGCGTCGGGGTGGCTCGACGACTACGCGCTGTTCATGGCGCTCCGAACGCGGTACGACGGTGCGTGGACCGACTGGCCGGAGCCGGTCCGCACCCGCGACCCCGACGCCTTGGCAACCCACCGGGAGGAGCTGGCCGAGGAGGTTCGATACCGGGAGTTCGTCCAGTTCGTCTTCGACCGGCAGTGGCGCGCGCTTCGGGCGTACGCCGCCGACCGCGGGATCAACCTCGTGGGTGATCTCCCAATCTACGTCGCACTCGACAGCGCCGACGTGTGGGCGAGCCCCGAGACCTTCGATCTGACACCCGATCACGAGCCCGCGACGGTCGCGGGGGTGCCGCCCAACCCCGGCGACGACGGCCAGCGGTGGGGCAATCCCGTCTACGACTGGGAGAGCCTCCGGGCGACCGGCTACGAGTGGTGGCTCGACCGGCTGGATCGGCTGCTGGACCTCGTGGACGTCGCCCGGATCGACCACTTCAAGGGATTCGACGAGTTCTGGGCGATCCCCGCCGACGCCGACGACCCCGCAGCGGGGGAGTGGCGGAACGCCCCCGGTCACGACTTCTTCGAGACCGTCGACGCCGAGGTGGGGGCGCTCCCGTTCATTGTGGAGGATCTGGGATTCCTCGACCCGGGAGTTGTCGACCTCAGAGACCGGTTCGGCTTCCCGTCGATGCGGGTGCCGCACTACGCCGACTGGTGTCAGCAGGGGGATATGTACCAGCCGATGCACTTCCCGGAGGCGAGTGTCGGCTACACCTCGACGCACGACACGAATACCCTGGTGGGGTACTACGGGTCGCTGCCGGAGCGCCAGCGGGACTGCCTCCACTACAACATCGGCGCCGACGGCTCGGAGATCCAGTGGTCGGTGATCGAGGCGGTGTGGCGCTCCGACGCCGTGCTCGCGTTCACGACGCTCCAGGACGTACTCGGGCTCGGCGAGGACGCTCGGTTCAACCGTCCCGGCACCGCCACCGGCAACTGGACGTGGCGATGTTCCGAGGCCGCGTTCCACGATGGCGACGCGGAACGCCTCGCGCGGCTGACTGACGAACACGTCCGGAACTAGGCAGGGCGACACCCAGTCCGCCCCCGTGCCTGGATCGGGCGCGACCGAAACCCCGATACCTGCCCCGTTCTTCCGCGTTTGCAATGACAGCCGATTCCGGAACCCCACCCAGCGTTAACGCGGCCGCAACGGAGTCGGGGGCGATCCCGCTTTCGGAAATCGCGGGGCCGTTCGACCTCCAGGCCACCGTCGAGAGCGGCCAGTCGTACCTCTGGAACCGTCCGGACGGCCGGATGTACGAGTCGCCGAGCGCCGCCGGCGGCGACGCGTGGTACCGGACGGTTGCCCCGCCGATCGACGGCGTCACCGACGAGTCGATCGCGGTCAAGATCCGCCAGCGGGAGGGCCGGCTGGAGTGGGTCGCAACCGACGACCCCGTGCCGCTCGTGACCCACCTGCTCCGGCTCGACGACGACCTCGACGCCATCTACGACGCCACGCCCGACGACGACCTGATCGAGCGCGCGTTCGACGCCTACCGCGGGCTGCGACTGGTCCGGGACCCACCCTTCCCGTGTCTGATCTCCTTTATCTGCTCGGCGCAGATGCGTGTCGCCCGGGTCCACGGGATGCAGGTCGCGCTCGCGGAATCGTTCGGCACCGAGTACGAGGTCGACGGGGATCCCGTTCCCGCGTTTCCGACGCCCGACCAGCTGGCCGCGCGGACCGAGGCCGAACTCCGCGAGCGCAAACTCGGCTACCGCGCGCCGTACGTCAAGCGGACCGCCGAAATGGTCGCAGACGGTGAGGCCCACCCGAGCGAGGCGGTCGGCCTCGAATACGACGCCGCCCGGGAGTATCTGACCCAGTTCGTCGGCGTCGGCGACAAGATCGCCGACTGTGTGCTGCTCTTTTCGCTTGGGTATCCGGAGGCGATCCCCCTGGACACCTGGATCCGGACCGCGATCGCGGAGTATTACCCCGACTGCGACCGCGGCAACTACGCCGAGACCTCCCAAGCGCTGCGGGAGCGACTCGGCGGCGAGTACGCCGGATACGCCCAGACGTATCTGTTCTACTACCTTCGGACCCGCGACGACGAGTGACAGGGGTCGGCCCCGCGGTCGGCGAACGTTTGATTGCGACGGCGACCCTATCGTGTATATGGACTGTAGAGTCGTCGTCGAGGCTGCTATTCCGGTGTACGACGTGACGACCGCCGACGAGGCCATCCGGATCGCCATCTCGAAGACTGGCGGGATGCTCAATCCCGACCTGAGCTACGTCGAGATCACGATGGGGTCGCGGACCTCTCCCGGCGGCGAGGAACTCCCCCCGGCGTTCCTCGCGGCCGACGAGGCCCTCGTCGCATTGGAACTCGAGATGACCGTGTTCAACGTCGAACAGGAGGAACACGCCTCCCGGATCGCCCGGAAGGAGATCGGCCAGCGGCTGGAGAACGTCCCGCTGAAGGTGCTCTCGGTCGAGCAGGTCGAAGGAGACGAGGGCAGCGGAAAATCTGAGGCGGAAGACGGCGAGGGCGACGGAGAACCAGGGGCGGACAACGACGACACGGAGCCCGAAGACGACGGCACGACAGAGCGCGATCCGGCGGCCGACGACGACGGGGACGGGGACCTCATCCCGGAGTTCGACGACCTGGTCGAAGACACCTGATACTGTTGGCTATAACTACGTGAAGATTTTCGATACCCCGGGGTATCGAAATCCTTCACGTGACTATAGCCGACAGTATGAGGTCGGGCGGTGGCGATATCGGTAGGAAAAGCAGGTGAGAGAGGACGGCCACTCGACGGAGAGTGGAAGGGCCGTCGCTGGTCGGGGCGGAGTCCGTAGAACGGCGGGCCTCGGATTAGTCGGCGGTTGCGGCGACGCGGGTCCGTTCTTCCTCGTCGAAAGATCCGGTAATTCCGGTAATCAGTCGGAATACAGCGTCCTTGTGATCGGTCTTGGACTTGTGGATCGATGTCGGTCGAACGCCGAGTTCGTTGTATGCCTCGAGCGGCACTTCATCTTCGTCCCACGATTCGACCTGTGTGTGTACCTCCGCAAGCAGGCCGTGAAGGTGGATGAGCTCCTGCTTTTTCATAAGCACTCGTAGTTGAGACTGGAGGGATATATTAGTATCCTGAGTATCGTTAACATAGTCCTCCAAAATATCCGCCCGAAACGCGCCAGTTCGACCGACCTCCTGTGTTCGATCATGAAGGATACCCCGGACACACGACTAGTCGACGAGCGCGGCACAACTGTGTTGAAATGTGACGCCTGCGGCGCAATCTCACCGATTCCGGACCTCTGATACGGATTACTGTAGTCAATTACCGGTCATTGCCGACCCCGTCTCCAGCAATGACCGGTAATTCGTTACAATAATCCGTATGAGGGAGACCCGCAGCGCTACCCGAACTGTTTTACCGCATCCAAGTCGCGTTCGGTCCGCATGAACTCCGCGAGCCGGCGGGTCGTGCCGCACGCCGAACACGTGAAGTTGTTCCGGTGACCCGGCAGCGACGACGGATCGTCCTGCCAGTCTTTCCCACACTCGGGACACAACAGTCTGACGAACGCTTCGACCATGCGCGTGACCACTCGCGGTACGTCAATAAACCCTTGGTGTGTGGTAGCGTGTGCATCGAGTGGGAGCCGCTTACGCCGGCATTCCGGCGTCGCTGGCTTCCAGCAGTTCCTTGTAGCGGTTCCGGATCGTGACCTCGGAGACGTCCGCGACCTCGCTGACCTCGTTTTGAGTCACCTTCTCGTTCGTGAGCAGTGCCGCAGCGTAGACCGCGGCGGCGGCGAGCCCCACCGGCGACTTCCCCGAGTGGATCGCAGCGCGCTTTGCGCTTTCCAGCAGTTCGCGCGCCTGGCGTTCGGCCTCGTCCGAAAGGTCGAGATCGGAGGCAAACCGGGGGACGTACTGTGTGGGGTCGGCGGGTTCGACCTCCAGTTTGAGCTCGCGGACGACGTACCGGTACGTTCGGGTGAGCTCCATCTTCTCGACCCGGGAGACCCGCTCGATCTCGTCGAGGGACCGCGGCGTCCCCGCCTGGCGGGCCGCAGCGTACAGCGCCGCGGTCGCAACGCCCTCGATGGAGCGGCCGGGCAGGAGGTCCTCGCCGAGCGCACGCCGATAGATCACGGAGGCGGTCTCCCGAACGTTCTCGGGGAGGCCGAGCGCCGACGCCATCCGGTCGATCTCGCCGAGCGCCTGCTTGAGGTTACGCTCTTTCGAGTCCCGCGTCCGGAACCGTTCGTTCCAGGTCCGGAGCCGTTGCATCTGTTCGCGCTGTCGCGACGACAGGGCGTTGCCGTAGGCGTCTTTGTTCTGCCACCCGATGTTTGTCGACAGGCCCTTGTCGTGCATCAGGTTCGTCGTCGGCGCGCCCACCCGGGACTTCTGGTCGCGCTCGGCACTGTCGAAGGCACGCCACTCCGGGCCGCGGTCGATCGAATCCTCGTCGACGACTAAGCCGCAGTCGGTACAGACTGTCTCCCCGCGGGACTCGTCGGCGACGACGTTGCCGCTGCACTCCGGGCAGACGAGCGCCTCGCGCTCTGTGGTCTGCTCGTCGTCCGTCGTACGCTCGTCGGCGACGCCGGCGTCTGTTCGTGCCGCGCTGTACTCCGCTGTGCGGTCTCTGAGTTGTGTGTCGCTCATGGTGGAAAACGGGTCACCCTCGGCCGGAGAGAGGAGGATATTCGAGACGGGCCGGCCTGGGTTGTCCTTACCCTCTGTAAGTAGCGAGCGAATTTAAATCTTTCTTTATTGAGCGACGTCGAAAACGACCCGTAAAACGCGTTCAAACGGCGTTTATCGGGATTTCGTGTGTTCCAGAGGGACAACGTCGAAAATATATATTACTTCCGTCGGTTCGGGGGGTAGATCCCCCCTCTCGACGGCAGTGAGCGAACAGGATTCCGGTGACAACTCCCATTCCCAGCATCACCGCCGGATCGGCGTAGGGCCACGAAAGCTCCGGAAGGGTTGCGGGATGGCTGGCGGAGTTCTCCCGTAGACGTCGACGTAGTACTTTCGGGCCGGTTGCCGCACCTCCAGGGGGTCGCCGCGCGCCAACACCTCGACAGCCTCCCGCATCGGCCGGATCACCTCCGAGCGACGACACAAGCGTTGGTCGCCTGCGGCCGGTCGGCGAGCGCACGGGACGCGGTCGAACCCGCGACTACGCTTCGACCGGGTGGTCGATCGCGCGCATCATCGAGAGGATGTTCGACTCCTCCTGGCCGTCGAGTTGCTGCGGGTAGACCCCGACCGCGATAACGAAGTCGTCACCGTCGCGGTACTTCGTGATGTGTACGAAGACGTCGATCTCCTGGCCTTCGATGGATGCCGTCGCGGAGAACTTCGTCACCGTGGTCTCAGTACCCTGTACGGTGATGTTCCGGCTGCCGACCCGTTCGATGTCGCCCAACCCGGAGTACTGCTGTTGGACGAACTCCACGAGCCGGGCGTCGGAGTAGCTCCCGATCGGGTTCAGCGTCTGGCCGGCGATCTCGACAGCGGGGGTGGCAACAACGTTGAACACGCCGACCTCCGCCTCACCCAGCGGCCCGAGGTCCATACTTTTCGTGTAGTCGGCGATGTAGTTCGTCGCGACCACCCGACGCTCCTGACCGCCGGCCTCGAAGCTCCGGTTGACAGCGAGATCACGGGTGCTGTTGTACTCGTAGCCCGCATCCGCCGCGGCGGATCCGGAGACCGCAGCCGGCTCCGCGGAGAACTCGAGGGGTTCGCTCCCGGTCAGGAAGCCGATGCACCCGCTCGTCGCTAGCAACAGCGCGACTGCGACGACCGCTACCATCCGGCGATTCGGTACCATACCACTAGGTTCGCAGCCAAACGGGATTAAATACGGGGGTGGTGATCAGCCGAGGTACGCCACCGAGACCGTCGTCGGTCCGGCGGCGGTGGGGAGGGTGACCTCCTCGACCAGCCGCTCGCGCACCGCCGTTCGCCAGGCTTCGACGGCCGCCTGGTGGCGCTGCCGGTGGCGCTCCCGTGAGTACGCCGTTTCGGACGCTCTGAGGTCGTCTTCGGTGTCATCGACGGTCGGATACGCCGGCGGGTCGGCGACGAGCCGCGTCGGCGGGATGTGTATCGGCGCCGCGTCGGCGCCGTCGCTCCCATCGCCGGCCGGCCCACGGTTGCCACTGGCCCGGACAGCGTCGGCATCGTGGAGCCGCGCCCGCATCCGGCCCGAAAAGGGCGGCGTGACGCGGAGGACGATCTCACGATCCCCGCGTGCTGCAGCCTCGAGGGAGTCGATCACGTCGCTTCCGGTCACCGCCAACGACTCGATCCGGCGGGGGTCCGTCGACGGCGGCGAGCCATCCGACCCGGCATCACTCGATGACGGACCGTCGGCGGGGCTCCGGACCGGATCGGAGCGGTCGTCAGTGCGATCTCCCCGGGTCATGTCACTCCGTGCGGCGGCGGGCGGCGTTGCTGGTCCCGAGTTTCCCGTCGCACTCTGGACACCGTGCGCGGAACGATCCGGGCGAAACGCGACACCCACACTCCAAGCAGACGAACGATTGCCGGCCGCTCATCACGGCCGAACAACGGACCCGTAGTGTGTTAACTCTTACCGTGTTTGTAGCGCCGGCAGAACCGCAACCGTCCGGGTATCGTCTCCCACCCGAAGCCACGGTCTACTTTGCGGTCGGGACCGATAGGCCAGTATGGCGCAGCATCCTGGATTCCACTCGCTCCATGACGAGGCCGCGACGTCGCTGTCGGTCGAGGGATCGCTCCCGTCGTGGCTGACCGGCAGCCTCATCCGGAACGGGCCAGGCGCGTTCTCCGTTCCCGGCGGGAGCAGCGTCGATCACTGGTTCGACGGGCTCGCTATGCTCTACCGGTTTACGTTCGACCCTGAAGGAGAAATCCACTACCGAAACCGGTTCCTCCGGACCGACGCCTACGAGGCCGCCCGGGCCGGCGAGTTCGACGGCGGGTTCGCGACGGGTGAGACCACGCTCCGGTCCCGGCTGGCGACGTTTCTCAAAGACCCCTACGACAACACGAACATCATCGTCGAGCGGGCCGGCGACGAGTTTCTCGCGCTGACCGAGTCGCCACGATGGGTCGCGGTCGACCCCGACTCCCTCGCGACGACCGGCCACGTCACCTACGAGGGGTCGGCACCGACCGGGCAACTCTCGTGTGCGCACGTCAAGCGGGATCCGGCCACGGGACGGCTCCTCAACGTCACTACCGAGTTCGGCCGGACCAGTACCTACCACATCTACGCGATGGACGGCCCCCAAAGGCGGTCCCACATCGGGAGCGTCGAGACCGACAAACCCGCGTATATGCACAGCTTCGCGATCACGCCGCGGTACGTGGTCCTCACGGAGTTCCCGCTTCGGCTGGACCCGAGCCGCTTTCTCAAACCCGGCCGGCAGGCCCCGTTCATCGAGCAGTTCGAGTGGGAGCCCGACCGGGGCACCCGGGTGGTCGTGGTCGACCGCACCACCGGCGAGACGGTCGCGACCCCCACAGCGGAACCGATATTCGGGTTCCACCACGTCAACGCTTTCGAGCGGAACGGTGGCGACGAGATCGTCTTCGACCTCGAGACCGTCCCGGACGCGACCACCATCGACTCGCTGTACCTCGACGAACTCCGGGGCGGCGACCTCGACACCCTCGCGGGCCGGCTGGACCGGTACACGATCTCGCTCGATGGCGACAACGGCCGGTACGGTCCCAGCGATGCCGACGTCGAGCGCGAGACCGTCTACGACGACGGGACGGCGCTGCCGACGGTCTCACCTGCACGGTGGTGTCAGCGGCACCGCTACGTCTACGCGATGAGCATGGACCAGCCCGCAAGCGGGTGGGCCCACGGGATCCTGAAGATCGACGCCGACACCGGCGACGCGGTCGAACATCAAGATGGAGGAGACTACTTCGGCGAGCCGATCTTCGTGCCCGATCCCGGCGGCGACAGCGAGGACGACGGCGTGGTCCTGGCGGTTGCACTCGACGATAGCGACGACGCCTCGCGGCTGGTCGTCCTCGACGGGCACACGCTGGCGGAGCGCGCTCGGGCCACACTCCCCCACCAGGTACCGTTCGACTTCCACGGCCGATACTTCCCGGGAGTTCGGGCCGCGGGCTCGGAGTAGGGACGGAATCCGGATCGAACCGACAGGCTATGGCTCCGATAGAATCACGTGGCGAACAGCCGGCACACTGCCGCTCCCGCGCCGACGTGCCGGACACCCGCTGCCCGGCGCGGGGCAACTCTCAGATCACGCGGGGCGTGGTCCCGGAATCGGACATAAACCTCCGGGACCGCCCGGATCCACAAGGCCTAATCGGCGGCGTGCGAAGGATGGCGTATGGCCGGCCGATCGAAGGGGTCGGAGAAGCGCCCGTGGCTTGCGGCGCTACTCGGGACGCTCGCAACCGGACTCGGGCATATCTACCTCCGACGGTGGAAGCGCGGCCTCGGGTGGTTCGTCGTCGCGGTCGTAGTGTCAGCGATCCTCGTGCCCCCGGAGGCCGCCCGGGCGCTGCTTTCGGGGTCCGGCGGCGACGCTGCGACTCTCGCGCCGCTTTTCGCGATCGGGATTGCGAGCGTGGCCGACGCGTACGTTCTCGCGCGGATGCACCAGAACGACGTAGCCAACCGGGACGGTGCCGGGTCAGCGGTGATGTCGGCGTCGGGGTCCGAATCGGAGTCCGGAACCGGGGCACGATCCGGCGTCGTGGAAGGGGGTGTCACGGCCAATCGGGTCCCGAGGTCGGCCGACGTGGAGTGTCCGGAGTGCGGCAAGGAGCTGGATCCGGACCTGGAGTTCTGTCCGTGGTGTACTGTTCGGCTCGATGGAACGAACGAGACGTAGGCTCGAAGCCCGGACACAACGAGTAAAGTCGACAGGCGAAGGCGAGCGGCAGACGCGCGGGTGACCGGCGCTACAGCCGTTCCTGAGACGAGTCGCCGCGGCGGAGAACGACTGTCAGTCCCAGCACAATCGCGACGAACACCGCTCCGATGCCCAGGATCCAAAGCGAGGGGATGGTGCCGAACGTTTCCTGTGCAACGCTACCCTCGCCGCCAGTACCGTCTTCATCGACCGCGGCTGCGGTCTCCTGGCCGCCCTGGCTGCCGCCCGACGCCGGGTCCGAGACCACGAGCGTCGTGGTCGTGGTGTTCGTCTCGCCCGCATCGTTGGTCACGGCGAGTTCGACCGTGTACTCCCCGGGCTCTTCGAGCGCGAGCGAGGCGGTTTCGCCGGTCAGCGCCTCGCCGGCGACGCTCCAGTTGTACGCCACGACCTCGCCGTAGCGGTCATCGGAGCCGCTCCCGTCGAGTGTGACCTCCGTCCCGGGCTCGACACTCGTTGACGACAGGCTCAGTTCGGCGTCGGGTTCACCCACCGCGGTCGTAGCGAAGAAGGAGAACCCGGGCGTGTTCGCGGCGAGGACGACGCCGCTCTCGGTCTCCTCGGCGACGCGTGTTTCGAGCGGCCGCCACTCGCCGTCGGAGTAGCGGTGGATGCGCATAGTTTCGGCCGTGGCATCGAGTTCGGCAAGTCGCTCGTCGGAGACCCGCATCTCGACGGTTGCGGGGTTGTCCTCGGCGCCCGCGGGTACCTGTATGTCGGTAACCGTCGTCGAGGCACCGGGCGGATCCCCGGTCTCCGCGGGCGGATCGGAGACTTCGGTGACTTCGACCGAACCGTCCATACCCGATCCGGAATCGGACCCGGATTCCGACTGTGACTCGGTCTCGAACTCAACCTCTTGGACCGGCGCGTCGGAATCGAACGTTGCCTCCGCCGCGCCAGTTTCCGAGTCAGTGGAGATGTCCGCTTCTGCCCGGTCGACGACCTCGGTGTCGCTCACGTCCTCAACGCCGTCGATCTCCTCCGGACCGGGCGTCGTCTCCCCATCCGGGGTAGCGGACGTCTCGGCACTCTCAGCCGGCGCTTCGGTCCCGTCTGCCGGCTCCTCTGTTTCCTCTGGGGGGGCGGGCACGGCACCGCCTCCGCCACCGCCGCCACCACCGGCGTCGTCCTCCTCGGTGTTCTCACCGTTGTCCTCCTCGGTGTTCTCGTCGTCGGAGTCACCGGATTCGGGCACGTCCTCGAACGTCAGGTCGACCTCCTGGACGTCGCCGGATTCCCACGACACCGTCTCCTCGGCCTCGACCCCGCGGACCTCGAAGGAGACCGTGTCTCCGGACTCGGCGCCCTCGACGACCAGCTTCTCGTCGAGCGCACCGGGGCCGCCGTAGGAGCCCTCCTCGGAAACCTCGATCGAGCCGTGTGACTCACCATTCACAATCGCGGTGATCTCAGTCCCGGTGTCGGCGGGGTCGCCGTTTACGTTCACATCGCCGTAGTACGACGCCGGAACCGACGGCGCGTCGTCGTCGTCACCGTGGTCGGCCACCACGACACCGGGGACCAGCGGGGCCGCGACCGGAGCAACGGCGGTCGTCGTCGGTCCCCGCCGTTGACGTGAGCCATCATAGTCTGTGTACAGTATGCGACGCCTACCCTCGCGTCGGCACCCCAACGCCGGTCGACGCACTGGAGAGTAGCGCCGGCATATACCACCAGTATAGACCACTTAGTATAAAAATTGTGGATGGAGTGACATCGGCCGCTGACAGGTTCCGGGAGTATCGAAGACGAAATCGGCGCCGTCGCTACGAGTCATTCGAGCATCGAACACGAGCTGATCTCGCTCAGCCGTTCGCCGCGGACCCCAGTTTCGATTGAAAACCGTCGCTACGGCATCGGAGCGTCACCCCCTCGACACGGGAGGATACCGCGGCTTCGTGTCTCGGGCCGTTCGACCCGCCGCTGCTACTACTGACCGCCGAGGTAGCCGGCGGCCTCGGTCGCGATCGTCTCGGTCACCGACTCGACGAGGCGGCCCTCACGACGATCGATATCGGCGTGCCGGATCGAGACGACCGTCCACGGGTTCGCGTAGCTCTCCTGCGGGAGACCGCCGGACTCGAAGTCATCGTCGTCAAGCGGTATTGCCGCCGAACGGCGTGTGGCGGTGACCGTTGCGTACAGCGCCTCCTCGTCGCAGAACGGGTGTGAGTCGTCGCTCAGGCAGACGTACGGGCGGTAGTCGTGGTCCGCGAACAGATCCGGACCCTTCACCACCGCGCCGCGGGCATACCCGTCCATCACTCCCCGTCGTAGTAGTCGTCGGTGGTCGATTCGGAACTCGCGGCCGACTGAGCCGCATACGAGGCGAGGCGGTCGTCCTCGCCGATGGCCCAGTACCGCCCCCGGTGACGGACGAGCCCGCGGTCCTCCAGCCGTGATAGAGCGGCGCCAACGCTCCCCCGCTTGATCCCCGTCGACTCGTGAATCTCCGTCTGGGTGAACGCCTGCTCGTGGTGCTCCGCGAGGAATTGAAGGATGCGATATGGGTGGGTTCCCGCCCCGATGTCGAGGGCCTCCGACGGTTCCTCGTCGAAGCGGTCGATGCTGATCGGCACGCGCATTAATTCGTAATAGACTGTAATAAACGCACCGAGCGGCCAGCGCTGGTCACGACGGAAACGAATAGAACGACGGTCGCTTCGAGTTGGATGAGGTGTCCGCCTGACCGCCTCATACGGATTATTGTAACGAATTGCCGGTCATCGCCGGAAACGGGGTCGGCGATGACCGGTAATTGACCACAATTCCGTATCAGTCGTCCGCTAGAGACGCCGCCCGCGACGCCGACACGTCGACTTCCTGGTTCACCAGCGCGTCGAAGTCAACGCCATCGCGCCGGTACTCGTCGCGGTGCTTGACCGCCGCCTGCCCCTTGTCGGTGATCGCGTACAGTCCGCTCTTCGGCGCCGGGCCCACCCGTTCGAGCAGCCCGTAGTCCGCGAGGACCGGCAGCCGCGTGTTGATGTACGACCGATCGCGGTCGATCTCGTGAGCGAGATTCGCAGCGTTGTTGCGGTGCCCGTCCGCGAACGCGCCAAGAATGTCGAAGTCAGTCGGTTCTGTGAGCCGCATACCAGTGGTACTCATACGATAGTATATAAGTTTGTTCCTCCGAGTATCAAATCTGGTTCTTGACGGGGGCACCGACGCTGCCCGGTCACGGGGGAGAGCCGTTCAACGGGCCGTTACCCACCGAGAGGCCGAGCACCTGGAACGCAGTATACGGAATGAGGTACCCGAAGCTGAACCCGAGCAGGTGGAGGAAGATGTCCAC
>UEZX01000032.1_pt1 | contig 12506 bp, 14 predicted proteins | sample 1903831 | NCBI WGS metagenome assembly UEZX01 (sample SAMEA4776353, study PRJEB27445) | saltern metagenome | biome: Hypersaline environment; feature: solar saltern; material: Pellet | place: Spain | collected 2012-08 | depth 0 m | reverse complement strand
CCTCGTCGCTGACTGTCGAAGTTTGAATGTCGCTCATTGCGTCCGTACAGACGCGCCGGCGTGTCCTAAAGTTACCTGTACCACGATGCCGGGCGAACCTGCAGTGTATCGCGCCGGACCCGTCCGGCGAGCCGGCCGGATCGTGTGATCCGTCTCGGACGGCCACGTCACTCGAACGGCCGCGTCACTCGAGTGTGAACGACTCGTCGCCGCCGAGGACGTGGACCTCGGCGTCGGAATCGGTCGCGTTCACCTCGCGGACGAAGTCGTCGGTGTCGATCTCGATCGGGGGAAAGGAGTCGTAATGCATCGGGAAGACGTGGTCGACGTCCAGCCAGTCGGCCGCGATCGCGGCTTGGGTCGGTCCCATCGTGAAGTGGTCGCCCGCGGGGAGTGCGGCTGCGTCGGGCTCCAGATACGGCCCGATCACGTCCTTCATCTCCGACATCAACCCGGTGTCGCCGGCGTGGTAGAACGTGGTCGCGTCGACGTCTGCCTCCTGGGTCGGCTTCGTGTCGCTGACGACGAAGCCGGTCGGCGTCCCGAGGCTGGTCTCGTAGCCCGTGTTGAGTCCGTTGGTGTGGTCGGCGCGGTGCATCGTCACGAACGCGTCGCCGCACTCGACGGTGCCGCCGATGTTCATACCGATGGTGTCCTCGAACCCGACCTCGCGCTCCAGGTAGCCGGTCATCTCCGGGACGCCAACCGCGGTCGCGTCGGCGAACGCGCCCGCGTCGGCGATGTGGTCGGCGTGGCCGTGGGTCAGGAGGAGGTAGTCCGGCGTCTCGACGTCCGCGGCCGCGAGATCGGTGTTGGGGTTGTCGAAGAAGGGGTCGATCAGGAGTGTTGTGCCGTCGACGTCGACGTGCCACGTGGAGTGGCCGTGCCAGGTGAGTTCCATCGTCATACTCCGGGGAGACGTTCGGCTGGACCGACAATAAAACGTCCCCTCCCCGTCCGGATCCCGCCACGCAGTAGACGGGCGCGCCGCACGGGTGGCCCGGCGATTCCCCTGGATCCACACCCCCGGGTACCCCTCCGTACCGCTCCGTAGCCGACAGTTTCCCACACCTTCGGACTTAGCGAGGGATAAGTCGGAGCCGTGCGCCGTGGGGATATGCCCGCCGGCCGGCCGAACGTGCTGCTCGTCGTACTGGACTCCGTCCGCGCCCGAAACTGTTCGCTCTACGGGCACCGACGCGACACGACACCCTTCCTGAAGGCGCTCGCCGCCGAGGCGACGCTGTACACCCAGGCCCGGGCGCCGTCGAACTGGAGCCTCCCGAGCCACGTCAGCATCTTCACCGGGATCGAGACCCACGCTCACAAGGTCACGACCCACGACCGGCTCCGCCCCGGGCACACCGTGTTCGACACGCTCTCCGACCGAGGGTACCGGACCGGCCTGTTCACCGAGAACGGCTTTCTCGCGAGCCACGAATCCGGGCTCTGTGACGCGTTCGAGACGGTTCGGACCGTCCCCGACGACTACGATTCGGTGTACGACACGGCCGAACTCAACCCCGGACCCGACGGGTTCTACTACGCCGACGCGTTCGAGGCGTGGCGGGTCAGCGGCACCGAGCCGTGGGCGGCGTGTCTGAACCTCATGGACTCCCACCGACCGTTCGAGCCGCGGGCGCGGTTCGACCGGTGGGGCGACAGGCGAGCCCGCGAGTTCCAGTCCGACCTCCCCACCCGGTGGGAGTGGGCGTTTCACGGTGGCGACCGGCCTTACGGGCGGCTTTCGGCGCTGGAACGCCTCTACGACGGGGGGATCCGCCAGGCCGACGCGATCGTCGAGCGGGTTGTCGACCGGCTCCGCGCGTCGGACGACCTCAACGACACGCTGCTCGTGATCTGCGGTGACCACGGCGACGGGTTCGGCGAGCCGGGGCTACTCGACGGGGAGCCGCCCGCAGTTTCCCACATCGTCCCGATGCACGAGACGCTGCTCCGGGTGCCGCTCCTCGTCCGCCCACCGGGCGGGAACGACGGCCGGACGTGTCACGACCCCGCGGCGCTGACATCGTTCCCCGAGGTGACACTGGACGCCATCGACGGCGCCCCAGTCGCTGACGGGTTCGCACGTGACCGTGTCTACGCGACGAAACAGCCCGTCACCGCGACGTTGCGCGAGCGGTTCGAGGACGCCTGCGCCGACCCCGACCGGTTCACAGCACCCAGCCGCGCCGTGTACCGCCCGGACGACGCCGATCCGAACGCGGTCCGGAAGCGCTACTACTGGGGTGGGGAGGCGGTGGAGTGTCGGATCCGTACTCCCGGGGACACCTCGGTGGTCGGACGGATCACGCCCGACTGCGTCGACGCCGCTTTCGACGACCCGGACCCGCGCGTCCGGGCGCCCCTCGACGGCCGGCAGGTCACTGACGGCACCCGGGAGCAGTTGGCTGCGCTCGGCTACTACTGACCTCCCGCACAGGGGGTACTCCCGACCCCCGTCGGTCCGTCGGAACGGGATAGAAAGACCGAAACACTGCGCCGACAACACCCCGGTATGTCTGGAGTCAGATTCAGGGATCCGGCGGGATCGGTCCGCGAAGGCAACTGGCACGGCGACGCGGTCTCCTTCGGCGGCGAGACGTACGACCTCGACGCGGTCGAGGTGTTGCCGCCGTGTGAGCCCGAGAAGATCGTCTGCGTCGGGCTCAACTACGCCGACCACGCCGCCGAGCGCGGGAAGGACGTCCCCGACCGTCCGCTGCTGTTCCTGAAACCGCCGAACACGGTCTCGGGTCACGGCGACACCGTCACGCTGCCCGCGGGGAAAGACCGGATCGACCACGAGGCGGAGATCGCGGTCGTGATGGGGCAGTCCGCGCGTAACGTCGCTGCCGACGACGCGATGGACTACGTCGCGGGGTTCACCCCGCTGAACGACCTCTCGAACCGCGACGACCAGCGCGAGGAGACGAACTGGGTCCGCGGGAAGGCGTTCGACAACGCCGCGCCCGTCGGGCCGGCGATCGCCCCGCCCGAGGACGTACCCAGCGACGCCGACATCGAACTCCGGGTCAACGGGGAGGTTCGGCAGTCGTCGAGCCGTGACCAGTTCATCTTCTCGGTGCCGGAACTGATCGAGGAGATCACGACGTACCTCACCCTGGAGCCGGGCGACGTGATCTCGACGGGAACCCCGAGCGGGGTCGGTCCGCTCGCCGACGGCGACTCCGTGGCAGTCGAACTCGAGGGCGTCGGAACCCTCGAACACGACGTACGGATCCCGTAACGCGGGCCTATCGACAGGACGTCGGCCCGTCGCCGCCGGCGCTCGTCGGCGCCTGGCGGTTCACGGGCGTCACCCGGAGGGACGTCCGGAGAGCGATGTGGTCCACCCCCGTACTTTATCCCGACAGATATCGTACATCAGTCCGACGATGGTCTTCAAGAAAGTCACACTCATCGGCCGGAGCGGGGAGAGTTTCGACGACGCGACCGACGACGCGATCGACCGCGCGGAGGAGACGCTCGACAACGTTCACTGGATCGAGGTGGACGAACTCGGCGTCGAGGTGGCGTCGGTCGAGGGCCGGGAGTATCAGGCGGAGGTCACGGTCGCCTTCGAGCTTCACGACGGCGAGTAGCCGGGCTGATCGACTACCGCGGCGCTTCCAATATTCGGACAGCAACGCCACCCCGACATCCGGATCGATCCGGGATCGAGCGGCTCGCTTGCGGGTCGCAGCCGACACTGCCTGTTGTTCCTGCCGGAGGTCGACAGCCGCCAGAACCGACGAACCACCCGCCGTCCCAGGACTCCACGACAGCTGACACGAGTAGAAACGTTCAGGACCCGTGGGCGCATACCCGTACGTAATGGTCCGCGTGGTGGTCCCCGTTCGGTATCCGCTCACAAAGCACTCCAAAGCGACGCTCTCGGAGGCGATCCGGATCGCCGACGAACGGGGGGCCGAGCTCACCGTACTCCACGTCGACCTCTATCAGGAGACCAACGGTGTCACCCGTGCGAACCTCCGCCGATCGGTGGAATCGGCGTTCGGGTCGCTGGATCGGGTGCGGTACGTGGTCCGGCGGGGGTTCCTCGTCGAGGAGACCATCCTGGAGGAGGTCGCGGCCGACGAGGCCGACGTCGTGGTCCTCGGGTCGAAGCAGGCGAGCCGGTGGCGGCAGATGCTCCGCCGGGTCCTCGACGACCCCGACATCGAGTCGTACCTCCGGGAGAAACTCGACTGCACCGTGATCACCGTCCGCGCTGACGGCACACAGGTGCCGGCGTAGGCCACGGTCACAGTTCGGGGCCGCCGAACCTTCTTGCCCGGTCGCGACCCACACGCCGTATGCGACTCGCCCTGATCGCTCACGACGAGAAGAAGCCGGACATGATCGAGTTCGCGCGGTCCCGCGCGGACGACCTCGCCCGCTTCGAGCTGGTGGCGACCGGAACCACCGGGCAACGCCTGCGGGAGGCGACCGACCTCGACGTCGAACGCAAGCGGTCGGGACCCATCGGCGGCGACATGCAGATCGGTGCGGAGATCGCCGACGGCGACTGTGACGGCGTGATCTTCCTCCGGGATCCGCTGACGGCTCAGCCCCACGAACCCGACATATCCGCGCTCCTCCGACTGTGTGACGTCCACGACGTGCCGCTGGCGACGAACCTCGCGAGCGCCGACGCGGTCCTCGACGAACTCGTCCGGACACTCGGTTCGGGAGATCGATCTCAGAGCTGAGAATCGGAGCGCGAAGGTTAATCAGAAGTCACGCACAAGTACCGGTATGCGCCGTGACATCGGCTCGGGGAGCCGTCTCGCACACGCCGCGGCTGTCGTGCTCGCGTGTGCAATGGTGATAGCTGCCGTCGCCCCCCTGGCGACTCCGGTCCGGGCGCAGTCCGGCGGCGGGACCGCCGACGCGGCCGCGGACGACCGGCGGTGTTTCCCCGACGGCGGCCGGGACCTGACGATCGGCGACGGCAATCCCCACATCGACGTGACGGTTCACACCTCGCTTTTCACCAACCCGTCGCCGCCGAGCGCGCTGGGGCTGGCGGCCCGCGGCGTCGCAGTCGACGCCGACATCGTCCAGTTGCGGACGGGCGTACTGGTTGAGCGCGTGCCGGAGCGTGTGTCCACGGACGCGGTGTGGGACTCGTTCGTGATCCTGTTCGACTACCGGCTGTCGCTGCCGATGTTCACCGACTCGGTCGACGACTCGACGTACGAGCCCACGGATGGGCCGGTGTCGGGCGTCGAGACGCGGGGGTGTTGAGGCCGGTGCGTTCGTCGGCAACGGTGGGGTTGCCGGGTCGGGCGCCCGTCTCCCGCGAACCCCTGCGATCCGCCTCAGCCTCTGAGCGCCTCCACCGGGAGGTCGTTGGCGGCCTTCCACGCGGGATAGAGCCCGCTCAGGACGCTCGCCGTCACGGCGAACCCGAAGCCGTACCCCAGATACTGGAGGCTGGCCCACTCGAACACCAGGGTCGGGTCACCCGCGAGCACCTCGAAGATCACGAGACCGGTGCCGAGCGACGCCGCGGCGCCGACCACGCCGCCGATCACGCCGAGGAACGCCGCCTCCGCCAGGATCATCCGGAGCACCTCGCCCCGGCGGATCCCCACCGCGCGGAGGACGCCGATCTCCCCGCGGCGCTCGATCGTACTCATGAGCATCACGTTGAGGATGGCGACGCTCGCAACGACCAGCGAGATCGCCCCGATCCCGAGCAGTGCGAGGTTGAGCGTGTCGAAGAAGGAGTTCACGTTCTCCTGGACGCTCGCGAAGTTCGTGATCGACAGCTCCTCGTCGTCGCCCTCGTTGAACCGGGATTCGAGCGTCGACACGATCTCCTGTGCCTCGTCGCCGTTCGCGGCGACGATTGTCACCGAGTCGTACTGCTCCTGCTCGTCGAGCGCCGCGACCGGGACGACGAGTTCGCTCCCGCTGCCGCCGAACCCGTCGTCGGATTCGACGATCCCACGAACGCGGTAGAGCCGCCCGTCGTAGGTCACCGGATCGCCGAGTTCGACCCCCAGCCGTCGCGCCGTCTCGTTGGTGAGAAGCGCCCCCGAGCGGAGCCGTTCGGGGGATTCGCCCTCGGAGACGGTGTACAGCGCGTCAGCGTCTGTGACCCCGGTCACGCTCACGAACGCCTCCTCGCCGTCCCGCGACGACAGCGTCGTGCTGTTGGTCTTCTCGGGGACGACCGGGGCGTCGGCGACGACGCTCCGGATCGCGTCGACCTGTTCGTCGGTCACGCCGTCGGTATCGCTGTCCGCGCCCGACCTGACGGTCACCTCGTTGGCGAGGCTGCCGAGATCGGTGGTGGCCTGTTGTTGGAGTGCCACGCCGGCGATCCCCAGCGACGCGATGGCGACGACGCCGATCACGATCCCGAGGGTCGCGAGCGCGGTCCGGACCCGGTTCCGACCGAGGTTGCGCCACGCCATCACGACGCTCGGGAACCGCCACACCAGCTCGGTGAGCCGGCTCACTGGAGCACCCCGTCCACGAGCCGTACCTCCCGGTCGGCGTACTCGACAAGCTGTTCGTCGTGGGTCACGGCCACGATCGCGATGTTCTCGTCCCGCTTGAGCCGGGTGAGCTCGTCGAGGATCGTCCGGCCGGTGTCCTGATCCAGGTTCCCGGTCGGCTCGTCGGCCAGCAGGATGTCGGGCTCGTTGATCAGCGCCCGCGCGATCGCGACGCGCTGTTTCTGGCCGCCGGAGAGCTCCTCGGGCGTGTGGTCGAGCCGGTCGCCGAGGCCGACACGCCGGAGCAGATCGACCGCGCGGTCCGAGCGATCCCGGGTGGTGTCCCACATCGACGGGAGTTCGACGTTCTCGGCGGCGGTGAGCATCGGCAGGAGGTGGAACGCCTGGAACACGAACCCGATCTCCGACCGGCGCTCCTCGGTGAGTTCGTCCTCCGAGAAGTCGGTCACGTCACGGCCGTCCAGCCGGACCACGCCCTCAGAGGGCGTATCCAGCAGCCCGACCAGGTTGAGCATCGTGCTCTTCCCGGAACCCGAGGGCCCGATCACGGTGACCATCTCGCCGCGCTCGGCGCCGAAGTCGACGCCCGCGAGCGCTTCGATCACCTCCCCGCCGGTGTGGTACCGTTTGACCGCGTCTTCGAGTGCGATGACCGTCATCGGCTGCGCCATCGGTAGAGCGCGACGCCGCCCACGATGCTAGCCACAACGACTGCGCCGCCGACGAGCCGGAGTGGGAGCCCGCCGGATCCGTCCGACCCCGGACCACCCGGGCCGTCGCCCGACGCGGCGTCGCCGGGTGCCGCGCCGACGTTCGGCGACACCGGCCCGCCGGCGGCCAGGTCGACCCGCTGGGTGGTCGTCACGCGCTCGTTGTCCACGATGTACGCAATCTCGACCGGGACCGACGACACGTTCCCGTCGGCCTGTGCGGTGAGCTCGAAGGTTGCGAACTCGCTGGCCTCGACGGCGCCGACGAAGTACTCGCCGGACGGGGGTGCTGGCCGCACGTCGTCGGCGTCGCCGACCCGGACCAGTACGGAGTCGGCGTCGGTGCTGCCGAGGTTGGCGGCGTCGCCCTGGATCGTCACCCCGGAACCGGCCTGGGAGGCCTCGATGGCCGTGAGCCGGATCTCACCGGGGACCTGTGTTTCCTCGTCGACGTCGACGGCGAGCGACGTGTTGTGGGTGTCGCCTGCAGCGGTGTACGTCGCGGTGAACTCCACGGCGTCCGCGTCGATATTGCCGGTGTCGAACGCGGTGGTTCCGCTGGACTCGGGCGGCACCTCGTACACGAAGTTCCGGTCGAGGACTTCGCCGTCGGCGGTGGCGGTGATCTCGACGTCCGAGAGGTTGGTGTTGCCGAAGTTCGTGAGCGAAACCTCGGTCGTGCCGGACGCGTTTTGCGAGGTCGTCGCCGACAGGTCCGCTTTGACTGTCGGTTCGGACACGTCGATGTAGACCGGGTAGGTGTAGGAGTGGTACTCCCCGTCTTCGTCGCGGACACCGAGGTTGACGTCGAGCCGTTTCTGCCCGGCGGTCTCGAACGTCGTCGAGACCGGCACCGAGAGGGTGCCACCCGGGGCGATCGACCCGACGTCTTCCCCGCGAGCGAACTCCTCGGTCGTCCCGGGCGTCCGGACGTAGAGGTCGGTCACCTCGACGGTCGTGTCGCTGTTCTCCAGGTTCGAGATCGTCGCCTCGATCGTGACCTGCTCGCCGGTGTTGGGGTCGTCGGGCGTCACTGTCACCGACGACAGCTGTACGGCCGGGTTCGCGGCTGTCACCGCGACGGCACCCGTGCCGCCGATCAGCACGAGGAGGACAACGAACAGTCGTGGGAGGGAGGACCAACGCATCGGCGATGGGTAGTGGCTTCGGGTAATAGTTACTACCGGTTTCGAACCAACGAGGCGGATGGACCGCCGGGCGGTGGGCACCCACCGCCGGCACCCCGGATCGACCGGGAAGGGGTTCTTGACGCTCCGGCTCTATGTACCTGTATGGCGACTGAACAACCCGACACCGACGAGATTCCCGACTCGGAAGCGGAGTGGCGCGACCGGCTCACCGACGAGGAGTACGAGATCCTCCGGAACCGGGGGACCGAACCGAAGTTCAGCGGCGACTACCTCGACGTGAAAGACGATGGCACCTTCCGATGTGCGGGGTGTGGGGCCGAACTGTTCGACAGCGACACGAAGTTCGACTCCAACTCGGGGTGGCCCTCCTTCTTCGACGCCAACGGCGACGCCGTCGAGACCGAGACCGACACCCGGCACGGGATGCGGCGCGTCGAAGTGCTGTGCAGCACCTGTGGCGGTCATCTGGGACACGTCTTCGACGACGGTCCCGACCCCACGGGGAAGCGCTACTGCATCAACTCCGTGGCGCTGGAGTTCGATCCCGAGGAGTGAAACCGTCCGTGCGGCCACGTGGGGCCGCTCGACCGCGCCCGATCACTCTTCGCTGACGAGGTTGACCGTCAACACCGGCACCGGCGCGCGGGCGACAACTTCCTGGGAGACGCTCCCCATCATACTGTTCGAGTAGTCGCCACGACGGGTCCCCATCGCGACGAGGTCGGCGTCGGCCGACTCGACGCAGGAGATGATCTCGTCGGCGGGGTCGCCCTGTCTGATCTCGGTGGCCACCTCGATCCCCGCCTCCCGAAGGCGGGCCGCCGCGCGGTCGGTCGCGGCCTCACCTTCCCCGGTCAGTTCGGAGAGCACCTCGTCTTTCATCTCGTCGTGGAGCGTGAGGAACGCTCGGTCGTCGATGACGTACAGCACGTGAACCTCGGCGTCGCGTCGGTCGGCGATGTCGGCCGCGGTCCGCACGACCGAGTCCATAGAGTCGGCCCCGTCTGTCGGCAGCAGGATACGCTCGAACATCTCTATTTCTCGTTCCCACTCGGGCATCCTATATCCTCCTCTTCTGTCGCGTCGCAAGCGGGGCGTTCAAGACGCTCCCGGCCGACCGTCCGGCAATGGCTTCGCGGTTCGGTCCCGACAGGCTGCCGACCCGGCCGGAGACCGCGGTGTTCGTCTCCGGGGTGACGAGTATGGGCCTCGAGATCCTCGCCGGCCGGATCCTCGCACCGGAGTTCGGCAGCAGCATCTACACCTGGGGCGGGATCATCGGCGTCTTCCTGGCCGCGCTCAGCCTGGGCTACCACCGCGGCGGGAAGCGCGCCGCCGAGAACGCCTCCCACTCCCGGCTGATCGCCGTCTTCCTCGCGACTGGGCTCTACGTCGCCGGGATCGTGCTGTTCGGCGACCTGATCGTCCAATCGACTGGCGTACTGCCGCTTCCGAGCCGGTTCGTCTCCCTCCCCGCGATCACGATCCTGTTCGGCCCGCCGACCTACCTTCTGGGGTACGTGAGCCCCTACGCTGCAGAACTCGCCGGCGGCGACGTGGGCGCGACCGCGGGCCACGTGTACGCGCTGGGGACGATCGGGTCCATCGTGGGGGCGTTCGCGACCACCTACGTCCTGGTGCCCGCGCTGTCGATCCCGCAGATCGGGCTGGTGCTCGGGCTGTCGGCGGTCGCCGCCGCCGTCGCGGTCGCCGCACCCGAGTTCGAGGACGGGTCGGGGCTCCGGGTCGGTGGGGTCGCAGCCGCGTTGGTGCTGGCCGCCGCAGTCGGCGGCGTCGGTCCGAGCCTCGCCGGCGACACCGTCTACGGGACCCAGACCGCGTACCAGGAGCTCCGGGTCGTCGACCGCGGCGACACCCGAACGCTGTACCTCGACGGCCAACCCCACAGCGCCATGGACCTCGACGACCCCAACCGCCACGTCTTCGACTACACCCGCTACTTCCACGCGTCGCTGCTTTTCACCGACGAGGCCGACGTCGACCGGGTGCTTTTCATCGGTGGTGGTGGGTTCACCGGGCCGCGGATCTTCCACGAGAAGTACCCCAACGCCACCGTCGACGTGGTGGAGTTGGATCCGGCGGTGATCGACGCCGCCGACCGGTACTTCGGGATCCCGGACTCCCCGCGGATGAACGTCCACCGGGGCGACGGCCGGCAGTTCCTCGAGGAGACGAATAATACGTATGACGTGATCGTCCTCGACGCCTACCGGAAGGACAGCGTGCCGTTCCAGTTGACGACGGTGGAGTTTATGCAGCGGGCGTCCGACCGCCTCGACGACGACGGGGTGTTGCTCGCGAACCTCATCTCGGCGCCCTCGGGTCCGGCGTCGGAGTTCTACCGCGCGGAGTACAAGACTATGCAGCAGGTGTTCCCGCGGGTCTACAGCTTCCCGACCGCCGGGGGGCCGGTGGTCCAGAACATCGAGATCGTCGCGACCAAACAGGACGGGGTGGTGACCGAATCCGAGCTCCAGGCCCGGAACGAGCGCCGCGACATCGGCATCGACCTCTCCGAGGAACTGGACTCCTACCGTCGCGAGGAGCCGACCGACGACGTGCCGATCCTGCGGGACGACCGCGCTCCGGTCGACAGCCTGCTCGACGGTATGACCGGCCAGCGGTACGTCCAAGTGCGCGCAAACGAGTCGGAGGACGCCGCGGAATCGGCCAGCCTCGACGGGAGCACACAGCGGGTCACCGTCGTGCAGTCGTAGTCGCTCCGACGCGGGATTCGGCCCGCGCTCAGAACCCGCCGTACCGGATGTAGACCATGATCGCGACGATGCTGAGCTGGAGGACGCCCTGCACGCCGCTCAGTTTCGCGTTCCGCATCCCGATCGACCCGATGAGGTCGGCGTCGGGCTGTTCGGAGGTCATCTCCAGATACATCCGGGCCTCGCCGGGCAGCAGGACGCCGAACCCCAGGATCGTGAGCACGGTCACCACCGCCATCGCTGCCAGGATCGCGGGGCCGGGCATCGCGAACGTGCCGAGGTTCGCGACGAGCGAGACGGTGCCGCCGCCGACGATCACGCCGAACAGCGCCAGCCACCGCCAGTCGGTGAACGCGTCGAACTGGTAGCCCACCGCGAGCAGCGCGGGCCCCATCGCAAGTATGGAGAAGAGCCCGCCCCACGCAGCCAGCCCCGGAAGCAGCCCCAGGTTCGCCGCCAGCACCATCCCCCCGAAGATGGTGACGAAGGCGAGCGTCGGCATCAAAAAGGTCATCTTCGGGGTGAACCGCTGGAAGACCGCCGCGCGCTCCTCGACCGCGAGCCCCCCCAGGACCGGGCCGAGCACCATCGCCATAAACAGGTCGATGCCGGTCCACAGCACCCCCGCCATCACGTGGACGTACGTCAACTGTTGGGTGGTGCCGAACAGCACCGCACCCACGAACAACGCGACCGGAACCAGCACCGCGCCGGCGCCGAACACCGGGTTCGCGCGGTTCGCCATCCCCCTGATCGTGCCAGTGACCGAGACACTCATACGCCGTATGCCGATCGTTTGATCAATAAATCTCTGTCGGACCGCCCATATATTACGTCGGGTCCGCTTCCGGGGGTCGTGTTTCGTTACGCGATTGCTGGCCAGAACCCCGCCCTCGGGCGAGAGTCCCGCGAGTCGGGCGGGACCGGAGCTCTCGCCGGAAGCCGGCGCGGAGCGCCGGGGTGGAACAAGCGGGACACCGATGGACACGAAGCGTCCATCGGGACCGGACAGGGCCGCGGTCTCAACGATGTTGATTTTGGCTATGAACCGTGGCAAACACCGACTCAACTGCCGGTTCTCCACGCACATCCTATATTATCGTATTGTTTGGAAATAATTTGTCGGTTATCGTATTGTTTGGAAATAATTTGTCGGTTATCGTATTTTTTAGAAAGAATTTGTCGATTCATCTCACGATTGAAGTCGTGGGTTTTCTCCTTTTTTATAACGCTTCCGTAATCGGGGTCACACACGTCGTACCGGCGCGAACAGACACCGGCCGTCGGCCGCCCCGGCGGATCCGGACGGCTTTTGCACCGGGAGCACCCACCGGAGACCGATGGACGAGGACCTCCGCGAGCGCGTCGAGCGGGCGGCCGAGAAACACGCCTTACTCAACGCGGTCAAGTACGACAGCGACGCCGACGTCG
>UEZX01000031.1_pt1 | contig 12593 bp, 7 predicted proteins | sample 1903831 | NCBI WGS metagenome assembly UEZX01 (sample SAMEA4776353, study PRJEB27445) | saltern metagenome | biome: Hypersaline environment; feature: solar saltern; material: Pellet | place: Spain | collected 2012-08 | depth 0 m | reverse complement strand
GGAGCCTTCGGAAGGAGAAGACCATCGTACTAGCGCTCGCGCTCCAGCTGCTCATCGCGGCGTTCTCGTCGTTCCTAGTTGTCGGGCTCGTGTCGCTGTACGACCCGGGCCAGGTCGGCGGCGCTGAGGTCGACGTCGCGGTCACCGGCGACGCGGCTGAGGACCTGATCAGCGCCTCGCAGGAGGTTCGCGGGGTCGACGCACAGCCATACCGCACCGAGGAGGCAGCGATGCGGGCGTTCCAGGAGTACCGCGCGACCGGCATCGACGCCGTGATCGTGGCTGAAACCCGCGACGAGCGGGTGTTCGTCAGGGCGGTCGCGCCCGACTCCAACGTCCAGACCACGGTCGTAGTGGTGCAACTGCGCGACGTGCTCCGCTCCTTCGAGCGGGCCGAGCGGACCGACCGGGCGGCGTTCCTGACGTCGACGCCGCTCGAACTCCCGCCGGAGACCGACTCCAGCCCGTACTTCGGGTTCACCTACACCATCCTGTTACCGCTGCTTCTGGTGTTACCCGTGTTCATCTCGGGGTCGATCACGGTCGACTCCGTCACCGAGGAGATCGACCGCGGCACGCTCGAACTCCTCCGGGTCGCGCCCGTGACGCTCCACGACGTCGTCGACGGCAAACTCGCGGCCGCCGCGGGCCTCGCGCCGATCCAGGCCGGGCTCTGGATCGTGCTGCTGGAACTCAACGGGACCAGCGTCGCCAACGCGACCGCGCTCGTGGCGCTCGTGGCCGGGCTGGCGCTGCTCGTCTGCGGGCTCGGGGCGGCGGTCGCGCTGGTCTCGCCCGACCGACGCGCCGCGCAGTTCCTCTACTCCATCGCGGTCCTGTTCGTGATCGGTGGGACCACGCTCCTGCCCCACGGCCCGGTCACCGCCGCCGCCCGGCTCGGCATCGGCAGCCCCGCCACCGCCGACTTCCTCGCGGTCGCGGGTGTCGCCGTCCTCGCGATCGCGGTCTACCTCGGGCTCCACCGGCTCGTCGACCGCGTCGACGCCGACACGCTCTGATCGGGTGGAGACCGTGGGAGACGGCTCGCTCTCGCCGTCGCGCGAGGGAGATGCCCGTCGCTACGCCCGTCGTGTGTCGCTAAAAAATCGAACTCCGGCCTGCCGCCGTGTGCGACAGGTGTGTGTCGGTGTTACTGTCGGACGACGTTCGACGCGCGAGGCCCCTTGGGGGAGGACTCGATGTCGAACTCGACCTCGGTCCCCTCGGTGAGGTCTTCGCCGCCGACGTCCTCCATGTGGAAGAACACGTCTTCGTCGTCGTCGAGGTCGCCGTCGTCAGTCGAAATGAAACCGTAGCCGCCTGTGTCGTTGAAGAAATCAACCTTACCGTTTGCCATTACGAACAAACGTAGAACGGATGGACGGATAACCCTTCCGAGAGTCGCGGTCACACGACCCCCGCGCGACGTTCGCGGTCGGTGGCCGCCTCCGGCCGGTTCCCCGCCCGACTGGTCCAGTCGTCCCCGAGCAGCACCCGCCGGAAGCCGGAACGCACACAAAGCCCCGCCGTCGAGAGAGATGTATGGGACTCGGAGGCACGGCACGGAAGCTCCAGAAAGTGACGGACATGGCGGAGGACGTCTACACCCGACTGAACGACCTCCGCGATCAGATCGTGGAGATGCGCGAGACCACCCAGGAGACCAGCGACCGGGTCGACCGCTTGGAGCGGGAGACCGCGGAGGTGCGGGCGCTGGTCGAGGCGCTCGCCGAGAAGGAGGGCATCGACGTCGAGCGAGTCACCGCGGAGGCACACATCGCCGAGGCCGAACGCGAGGGGGCCGACGCGGACCAGGAGACTCTCGACACCGAGGGCGGGGACGCGGAGCCCGACCCCGACGAGCGCGACTGATCCGATCGGGCCGGCCCCGGGGTCGCCCGGTCCCGACTGTCGGTCGACCCCGTCCTCGGGGTCACCTCCTACCGACCGTCACCCGCGGAGCCGTCGGTGTTCGACCTTCATACACTTGTCCTGGACGAACTCCAGCCCGGCGTCGACGGCCCGCTCGCCCGCCTCGGTGTCGGTGATGTCCAACTGGAGCCACACCGCCGACACGTCGCCCAGCCGTTCGGTCCGTTCGATCGCGCTATCCACGATCCCGCCCGCCTCCTCGCTGGGGCGGAACACGTTCACGACGTCGACGTCGATCGAGTCCGGGACCGCCGCGAGGGTGTCGTACGCAGTCTCGTCCAGGATCTCGTCGGCGAAGGGGTTCACCGGGACGATCCGGTAGCCGTGGCGTTGTAGGTACGCCGGGATGTCGTGGGCCGCCTTGCCGGGGGTGGTCGAGCAGCCGACCACCGCCACGGTGTCGTGGTCGAAGAGTCGGTCGAGTCCGTCGTCGTCGGGCACGAGCATACCGGCCGCACGTCGCGGGCGCGTAAAATACTAGCCGTGGTCGCGGCCCCCACGGACGGATGTCCGGACCTAGACCCGTGGGATGGGTGATAGCCACCCGAAGACGAGTATGTCGGCCAGGAACGATCCCGGAAGCGGAGAGACTGTTCAGGTGTCTTGTTCGATCATCACACGGATCGAACGTCCGTACAGAACTGTCACGCGGCAGCCTTGGAAGCGGAATACGGCCGACGGGAGCCACCGACTGTCGTCGGTTGCCTTGGTCTTGAACAACCCATCGAGCTTCTCCACGTCCACGAACTGGTAGAGGGGCGGTGTCTCGGACAGCCCCGGCCACACCTCGATGGCCTCCGACACGGTCGACACGACGGCGTCCACGACGTTGACCGGGCGGTCGAACTGTCTGACCAGCTTCGTGTCCGTCTCCCATCCGTCGACCCGCTCTACGGCCGCCTCCCGGTGGCTACTCATATCTGATCCACGATCGGAAGCGACATATCAGCCGCCCCGCTACTGTTCGGGCATCGCGTCAGGGACACCGATACATATCGGCCCGTGCGTTCGCCCACCTACCGCGTGGGTATCGACACCGAGTTACGGTCGGCCGGGAGGCTACCTCCGACGGTTCTGTCTTCCCACACAAGCCTCCCGGATGTCGGACGGTGTCGGTCGCGCTTCACGAGAACAGCTCCGCGAGGAGTTTGCGTTCGGCCGTGCGGAGGTGTTGGCTGAACGTCGACTGCACGATGCCGAGTTCCTCGGCAACCGCGTCCGCACTGGCGTTCCGGGGCCAGTCGAAGTAGCCCGCGTGGAACGCCATCCGGAGCGTCTCGCGCTGCCGATCGGTCAGGCTGGAATCCACCGCAGCGGCGACCATCGGGTCGTCCTGCCAATCGACCGAGAGGTACCGCTTGGTCACCAACTCGACTCCCGTGAGCGCGTCGGTGACCGTCTCGACGTACTCCCGAACCCCGGTCTCGTACGGCAGCGTCACCGTCACAACCAGGGCGGCGGCGTCGGTGTCCACCTCGATCTCCCGAAGCGCGGCACCGTGGCTGATCAGTCGCTGGACGGGCGACTCCGCACCGAGTGTCACGACACAGGTCATACGGTCGGGATCCGCACGGATGACCGACACGCCCGGGTGGTCTCCGGTTCGGGCCTTGATCCGGTCGGCACCGACGTCGAGCGTTACGAACACCGCACAGGTCCCGTCGTCGCGGCGCGACACATCCGTGGCCGACACCGGAGCGTCGACGTCGCTCACGAACCGCGACAACGTCGACTCCGAGTCGACGCGAAACGTGAGCGCCGTCGATCCACCGGTCATGAGCGCATCCCGCCGCCGCAACGCCCCGATGGCGTGGCCGATCGTCACGCCGAGTTCGCTGAACGCGTCGATCTCCTCCTCGACCATCCCCCCAGGGCGGTCGAGGTGCACCTCGACCACGCCGAAACGCACGGACTCGTGAGCGATCGGGACCGCGACGATACTGTTCGTGCCCCCGTTCAATCCCCGATCCCGCCACCACACCCCGGGATCGACTGTCAGGAGGTCCGTCACGGACACCGGCGACTTCGACTCGTAGGCTCGCCTCGCGGGGACCGCCGGCGTCGACGGACCCGGACCCGTCGCGGGAGTTTCTACCCCGACCTTCGGGACGTCCGCGAGGTACCCGTCGAGGTCACCCGCCGAAGCCCGGCAGACGGTTTCGCCGGTGGACAGATCGACATCCGCGATCCAACTCCCCCTGACCGTGTCGACGTCGAGCACCCGGCGACAGACCTCCGCTTCGACCTCGGCGTGGGTGTCTGCACTCACCACGGCCGGGGTGATAGAGCGGATGAGCCGGTTGATCCGGTCGAGCCGGGAGAGCTGCTCGTTCCGCCGTTCGAGTTCCCGGTCACGGGCCAGCAGCGTCTGCGTCCGGGTGACCTGTTTGAGCGCCTGGCGGGTGTTCGCGGCCCAGGTCTCAGCGAGCGTCCGTCTCGCCCCCGAGAGCGACTGTCGATCCACCGTTGCGAGGAGGAACACCCCCTGCTGGCCGAGTGGGCAGAGCAGCCAGTCGTCGAACGCCTCGTCGAGCCACCCACCCGACCCGTCGTGTGCCCGATGCGTCTCGGCGTCGAGCGGTTCCGTTCCGCCGACGAACGTGGACCAGACCGGGTCCTCACCCCCCGAAAGCGTGGGTAAGTCGGGATCCGCGTCGGGTGTCTCTGTCCCGTGCGCCGTCGGAACGAGCGTCCCCGTCGCTTCGTCCCTGGTGAACACGGCGGCGTACGGAAACTCCAGGTCGGCTGTCGCCGCCGTGACCGCCCGCTCGGCGACCGCATCGATCGTGTCCGCAGCCATCAGATCACGCGTCGCACGGTGGAGCGCCCGGAGGTACTGCTCACGCCGGTGCCGGATGGAGATGTCGTGGTAGTGCTCGACCCACCCGCCCGCGTACATCCCGGTCTCGACTGGGGTCCCCCGGTACTCCAGCCACCGCTCCGTCCGCTTCCCGTCGTCGGGCACGCGAACGGTCGCCTCGACCTCCCCCTCGCGGCGCGACAGCCCGGTTCGTATCAGCGAGGCGAGCGACTCCTCCCCGGCTTCGACGTCGGCCAACTGCTCTTCGACGACCGTGCTGTACTCCCGTCCGTGAATGTCGTCGCGGTCGATCCCGAGCAACCGTTCCGTCGCCTCGTTCGCCCACACCACCGACCCGTCGACGTCGACGACGACAGTCGCTTCGCGTGATTCGTCGAGGACGTCCTCGGTGAGTGACTCGTACCGTCGCTCGCTCGTCCGCTCGGCCGCCGTTCGCTGGAGGCGCTCCACCGCGACGCGGAAGTCCTCGCCTGGAAGCTCGACCAGTAACGCCTCGACCTCCGTCTGCACCGCTTCGAGGCGCTCGGTGAGCGACTGATACTCCTCGCTATTGCGGAGCACCTCCTCGCTTTTGACCGCCTCGAGCGCGTCCTGTCGCTCGATCAGCGAGAACAGCTCCCGGAGTTTCTGGTCGTACTCCGCACGGGTCAGCATCCGGTCGAGCGTCTCCTGCAGGACCGAGGCGTCGACCGGTTTCTCCAAGTACGCGTCGAACCCCATCTGAACGATGTCGAGGTCCGGCGTGACCGCCGACACCATCACCACCTGCGGGTCGAAGTCGGACGCCCGGATCGCTTCGAGCACCTCCCCGCCGGAGCGTCCGGGCATCATCCGATCCAACAGCACCACGTCGACCGTCGAATCGAGCCGCTCGAGCGCCTCCGTCCCGTCGTGGGCGGTCCTCACGCGGTAGGATCCACGGAGCCACTCGCGGTAGAGCTCCGCCAGACTCCGGTCATCCTCGACGACGAGCACTCCCACGGCGTTCGACTGCGTCACCGTCATTCCGCTCTCCCGACGCCCGCCTGCGCCCGTCCCCCAGGTGTGGCCGGTAGCCGAAGACACACCTCGGTTCCGCGGGTCGGTGATTCGACCGACACCGTTCCGCCGGCCTGTGTGACGACCATCCGGACCATCCAGAGGCCGAGTCCCAGCCCGTGGTTCAGTGGCGTTTCCTCACCCGACTCGAGCACGTCTGCTTCCATCTCGGGCATTCCGGGGCCGTCGTCTCGCACCCGAATCTCGATCCAGTCCCCCTCCGAGTGTGTGAGTTCGACCTCGATCGTGGCGTCGTCGCCCGCCTCGGCGGCGTTCTCGATCAGTTCGTGAACCGCACTCCGGACCGTCGTGGGCACCTGCACCGACCCGGCGTCCGCGGTCTCGGTCGCGACTGTGACACCGTTGTCGGCCTCGCGAACCGACTCGGCGGCGTCGACGACGACCGCCTCACACTCCGTCGTGGAGCGGTGATCCCGCTGCCCCCGGAGCAACTGCGTGATGTCCCGCATCTTCCCCGACATCGACTCCCACTTGTCGAGGACCCGCTCGACGACCTCGAACGCCTCGGCCCGCCGGTCGGCGTCCCCCGCTTCGGACATCAGTTGCGCCCACCCACGGACCTTCGTCAGGTCGTTCCGCATATTGTGACGCACGACACGCTGCATCACCTCCAGGTGGCGTCTGTGCTGCTCCCTGCTCGTGATGTTGCGCCCCTCGGCGACGAGCAGGGAGACGTCGCCGTCGTCGTCCGTCACGGGTTTCAGCGAGAAGTCGATGGTTGCCAGGCCGCTCCCGCCCCGGACGTCGGTCTGGTGCCGGACGAACTCCCCGCCTGCGGCCCGTTCGATCGCGTCCCGAACCTGGTCGTAGACCGCCTCCGAGTGGGTCCACCACGGCGCCTCGAAGAACGGCGCTCCGACGACCTCCTCCCGGCCGAACCCGCCGAACTCGAGGGCGGAATCGTTGACCTCGACGACCGTGCCGTCCGGCTCCAGCAACGCGGTGAACTGGAACGCCTGGTTGAAGATGCTCTCGAACCGTCGGGCGCGTTCCGTGCTCTCGGTCACGTCGCGGAGGTAGACCAGCATCCCGTCGATGGCGTCGTCGTCGACCATGTTCCGGTAGCGGACGTCGACGTTGAACCACTCGCCGTCCGGGGACTGGAGCCGACACTCCGCGGTGACGCTGTCGGACTCCTCGACGCACTCGAAGAACGCCTCCATCGCACGCTCGCGCCCCGCCGGATGCAGGTGATCGAAGAGGTTCTGCCCGACCAGAGCGTCGGGATCGTAGCCGAACTGCCGCTCCGCGGACCCGCTGGCGTACGCGATCGTCCCGTCCGTGTCGACCACCGTCACGACGTCCTCGGACTCCTCGACGAACCGCTCGGTCCGGCGTCGCTGGCGGCGGCGTTCGGTCTGGTCACGGACGATCATGGCGTACCCACGGAACTCGCCGTCGTCGGCTTCGAGCGGCGCGTACCGGACGTCGGCGTAGAACTCGGTTCCGTCGGCACGAACCCGCCACCCCTCGTCGGCGCTCTCGCCGGCGATCCGTGCCTGCTGTAACAGGCGCTCGGGACGCCCCGACTCGCGGTCCGACTCGGGGTGGAGTTCGGCGATCGACGTGCCGAGGGCTACGTCGGCGTCGTACCCGAAGAGGTTCTCGGCACCGGCGTTCCAGGTCCGGACCGCCCCGTCGCCGTCAACCACGAGGAAGGCGTACTCGTCGACGCTCTCGGTCAGCAGCCGGAACCGCTCGCGTTCCTCGTACAACCGCCGTTTCCGGCGTACCTCGTCGGTGACGTCCTGTTGGATGCCGATGTAGTTGACCAGATCGTCCCCACTGTACACCGGCGTCACGGAGAGCCGGTTCCAGAACTGTGTGCCGTCCTCCCTGTGATTGCGCAACTGGAGGGTGGTCGACTCCTCGGCAGCGATCGCGTCACGAAGTTCGTCGACCCCCGGCTGGTCCACGTCGCCGTTCAGGAGGAACCGACGGTTCCGGCCGAGCGCCTCCTCGGCGGTGTAGCCGGTCTGGTCGACGAACCCGTCGTTGACGTAGACCAGCGGGTTGTCCTCGCGGTTCGGGTCGCTGATAGTGATCCCGACGTTCGCCTCGTCCATCGCCCGCTCTTTCAGTTCGAGTTCGCGCTTCCGGGCTCTGCGCTCGGTCTCGTCGCGGACGACACAGACGATGCGCCCGTCCTCGACGACCGTCAACGAGAGTTCGGTCGGGAACGTCGATCCGTCCGGTCGACTACCTGTGGCCGACCCACGCCAGTGGCCGTCCTCCTCGAGCACCGGGAACGCCTCCGCCTCTAAGCGTGCGACCTCCTCGTCGTCGTAGAGCTTTCGCCAACTGTCGCCCAGCAGGTCGTCCTTGCTGTCGAATCCGTACATCTCGGCGTGGGTCCGGTCGATGTAGACGTACTCGCCGTCCTCTAAGATCGCCACGCCGTCGGCCGCCTCCTCGACAGCCTGCTGGAACGCTTCGAGCTCGCGCTTCCGTTCCTCCCGGTCCGTGATGTCGCGGAACACGCCGTAGAGCGCGGGTCCATCGGGAAGCTGTACGGAGGTGGCGTTGATCTCGACGGGGATCGTCCCGCCGTCGACGTCGCGTAACTCGGGTTGGACACCCTCCGGGAGTGCTGTGACGATCCCGGTGTCCTCGGCGGACTGCTCGAAGGCGTCGGCGTACACCTCCGCGTCCGCCTCCGGGTGAAGCGACGTCTGGTCCAGTCCGACGATGTCCTCGCGGGGTTGCCCCCGAACCGCCTCGGCTGCGGCGTTCGCTTCGACGATCTCGCCCGTCTCGACGTCCGCGACGAATATTGGGTCCGGGGCGGCCTCCAGGAGCGTCCGGTACCGCTGTTGGCTGTCCTCAAGCGCCTGCTCGCGCTGCTTGAGTTCAGTGATCTCGGTCGCGATCCCGACGACGCTCTCGACTGCGGTGCCCGCACCGCCCGTAACCGGGACCGCCTGTGCAGCCACCCACACGACCGACCCGTCGGCTTCGACGAACCGGAACTCGAGCGCGACCGGCTCCCCGTCGTGTTCCAACGTCTCGACCGCCGTCCTGACGCGCTCCCGGTCCTCGGGGTGCACCGTCTCGAAGAACTCTTCGAGCGTCTCCGGCGATCCGATGTCGTTGTTGCCGGCCATACGTTCCCACCGGACCGTCCCTTCCGCGAGGTCCAGTTCGGTGACCGACGTGTCGGTGTTCGACAACACCAGATCGAGCTTTCGTTGCCGGTCCTCGAGTACACGCCGCTGCCGCTCGCGCTCCGTCACGTCCCGCCCGGAGACCAGAAGCGACGTGACCGTCCCCTCGGCGTCCGTCACCGGCCGGACGGTCCCCGCGATGTGTCGCTGCTTGCCGTCGGGTCTCCGGTGGATCGCGCTGTACTCGACGTACTCCCCGTCGGCGGCACGCCGGATCCACTCCCGGACGTCGCTCCGAAGCTCCGCGGAGTGGCTCCACCACGGAGTTTCTGCGAACGGCTGGCCTGTCAGTTCCGCGGCCGTCGGCTCGACGTACTCCACCGCCGTCGTGTTCACGTCCAACAGTGTCCCGTCCGTGTCGAGGAGTGCAACGAGCATCCCCGGGTCGTCGAACAGCGACTGGAACCGCCGCTCGTTGCGCCGCCGCTCGCGCTCTTCGGCCTTCGTCTCCGAGATGTCCGTCACCATAGCGAGCACGCGAACGGGGTTCCCGTCGTCGTCGTACTCCGGGACCGCCCGGCTCCGGAGCCACCGTGTGTCCCCGCTCCCCGTGAGCACGCGGTACTCAGCCGTCATCGTCGGTAACGCCCCGGTAGCCAGCCCCTCGTCGAGCGCCTGTCGGACCCGGTCCCTGTCGTCCGGATGGACCACCTCCTCGAAATACGCCTCACCGGTGTCCACGTCCCGGCCGACGAGGTCGACGAACGTCCCGTCCGATCGCAACTCGTCCGTCTCCAGGATCCAGGTCGTGATTCCGGTGTCCGTTCCCGACAGCGTCAGCTCGAGTCGCTCCCGCTGATGGCGAAGTCTCTCACGCGCGTCCCTCCGCTCGGAGATGTCCACGAACAGGGCGTTCGTCCCGTCGGTCCCGTCCCGTCTGGGTACCGCACGCAGGAGGGTGTGTACCGACTCCCCGCCTGCGCCCACGAGGGTCCGCTCGTTCATCCCGAACGCGCCGGTGAGCGCGTCCTCGTATCCCCCCTCGCGCAGGTCGGTCGTCGACTCGGCGGTGTACAGCGACGCGAGCGGTTCGCCCTCCACCTCCCCCCGGTCGTACCCCAACCGGTGCAGGAACCGGTCGTTGCACGAGTCGACGACCGCCTCACCGTCGACCTGTCGGGTCCGGACGAACAGCAACGGCCCCCGGTTCAGGAACTCCTGTAGCCACTGGTTGCGCGCCCGCCGCTCGGTGACGTCCTGCTGGATACCGACGTAGTTCGTCACCGCCCCGTCCCGGTCTGTCACCGGCGTGACGGAGATCCGAGCCCAGTATGGGGTTCCGTCCTTCCGGTGGTTCTCGAGTTCGAGCGACACCGGGTCTTCGGCCTCGATCGCCTCGCGGAGCCGTGCTGTGTGTTCGGGATCGGTCTCCGCACCCTGGAGGAACCTCGGGTTCCGGCCGAGCGCTTCCTCCTCGGTGTATCCGGTCATCCGCTCGAACCCGTCGTTGACGTAGATCAGCGGGTTGTCGTCCCGTGTCGGGTCGGTGATCTGAATGCCGACGGTCGCCTCGTCCATCGCCTGTTCTTTCAGTTCGAGCTCGCGCTCCCGGGCCCTGCGCTCGGTCTCGTCACGCACCGTACAGACGAGGCGCCCGTCCTCGACGACGGTCAACGAGAGTTCGGCCGGGAACGTCGACCCGTCGGGCCGGCTGCCGGTCACCCCGCCACGCCAGTAGCCGTCGGCCTCGAGTGCCGGGAACGCCTCCGCCTCCAAGCGCGCGACCTCGTCGTCGTCGTAGAGCTTCCGCCACGTGTCACCTAGGAGGTCGTCCTTGCTGTCGAAGCCGTACATATCGACGTGGGTCCGGTCGACGTACTCGTACTCGCCGTCCTCCAAGATCGCCACGCCGTCGGCCGCCTCCTCGACAGCCCGCTGGAACGACTCGAACTCCCGCCGCCGCTGCTGTCGGCGTTCGATCCGTTCGAGCACCGCCCCGAGGGTCGCCGCAATCCCCTCGACGACCCCCATCCCCGCCCCGTCGAACCCGGTCGGCTCTGTCACGCCGAGACGGAGCACCCACCGCGACCCCGCAGGGACGAACGCCTCCGCCCGGAGCGGGCCTCGCGGGTCGGCGTCGACCGTCGGCTCGCCCGCGACTCCGACCGACGGATCGTCACTCCGGCCGCGGATCCGCTCGACGACCCCCTCGGGAACCCCGTCCGGTTCGGGAGCGCCCGAGCCGGGCAGAGGGATGGACGCGCCGACAGTACCGAACGCCTCGGTCGCCGGATCGTACTCACAGACCGCGACTGTCGGCTGCTCGAACGCCGCGTTCGCCAGTTCGGCCGTGCGGTTCGCGGCATCCTCGATCGTTTCAGTTCGGTTGAGGGCCGCCGACAGGGAGAGCAAAGACCCCGGGGACGGGACGTTCGCGTCCGAAGTAGACATAGTTACTCGAGTGCCGTCATCGAATTAACTCTTTGTCTCCCCGTCCGCCGCTGCAGCGGTCCCCTGCTCGTCGGTGTGGGGGCTCCGCTCGTTCACCAGCGCCAGGACGGTCCCGCGTGGATCCCCACCCGCGGCCGAAACACCGACCGCCGGCCCGCCGACGACCGATAGGTAGGTTACGTAGTCACACGTGAGGACCGAGGGGTTCCGACCGAACTGGATCCCGACGGCGTCGGTGGTCCGTCGGTACAGCGTCGCCCGACCGGAGTCGGCAGACTCGGGTTCGCACTCCTCCAGTAACCCCGCCGACGCGAGGTGATTGACCCGGCGGTAGCAGGTCGCAGGCGGGATCTCGAGTGAATCGCTGAGTTCGCTCACCGACGTCGGAGTGCCGGCCGCGTCGAGAATATCGATACTGTACGTCGCTCCGAGTGCTTCGACGAGCTCCATGGTGTGTCTTCCTCGGGTGTGTATCAGTATCACCACTGAGAAGCCAATGTCCCCACTGTCTATTGGGGCGGCTACCGGAGACACCGATACACATCGGTACTCTCGACACTACCGGCGACGGAACGACCTCCCGACGGTTCCGATAGCCCCGAACGGCCACTCGCGCCGACGGTTCGTCGGATCAGCCTCCGGCCGGGACGCACACCCGACGGCGTGCCGGGCCCGGTGCACAGGTCAGTCCGCGGCCGACCCGCCAACGTCGGCCGCGGGTCCCAACCGCTCCTCGCGGGTCAGGTAACACTGCGGATCGGGCGCGAACACGTCGCCCTCGGCGGCGAGCGCTCGGAGCCGGGAGCCGCCCCGGCAGATGTCCTGGTGGCGACACGTCGCACACCGACCGGTCAGATGTTCCTCCCGGTCTCGAAGCGCCGACAGCAGCGGGTTCGAGTCGTCCTCCCAGATCGCGCCGAACGGGCGGTCGCGGACGTTGCCGAGGCTGTAGCCCTGCCAGAACTGCGTGGGGTGGACGTTCCCCTGGTAGTCGACGTCCGCGATCCGCTCGCCCGCCGGGTCGCCGCCGTTGACCTCGAGGTACCGGCGAACCGCGGCGGCCTTCCCCTCGCCGAACCGGCCGCGGGCGTACTCCACGAGGAACGCGGCGTCGCAGTAGTTGCCCACCAGCAGCGTCTCGATCTCCTCGCCGGCGTCGTGGTACGACAGCGTCAGTTCACACAGGCGCTCGACGGCCTCGCGGCGGGCGTCGGGCGTGAGGTCCG
>UEZX01000030.1_pt1 | contig 12662 bp, 16 predicted proteins | sample 1903831 | NCBI WGS metagenome assembly UEZX01 (sample SAMEA4776353, study PRJEB27445) | saltern metagenome | biome: Hypersaline environment; feature: solar saltern; material: Pellet | place: Spain | collected 2012-08 | depth 0 m | reverse complement strand
GTCACGTCCATGGCGTCGTCGGGGAGTTCGTCCATCATCCCGCCGCCCAGACCCGGAATCATGTCCATCACCTGGTCGAGGGGACCCATCTTGTTCATCGCCTCCATCTGCTTCTGCATGTCCTTGAGGGTGAACGACCCCTCCATGATGTCCTCGGGCTCCCAGTCGTCGTCTTCCTCGCCCGTCTCCGCCATCGCGCGCTCGACCCGCTCGGAGAGCTGTTTCAGGTCGCCCATCCCCAGGAGCCGGGAGATGAACCCGTTGGGCTCGAACCGCTCGATGTCCTGGACGGTCTCGCCGGTCCCCAAGAAGGCGATCGACGAGCCCGTCTCGTTGACCGCGGTCAGCGCGCCGCCACCCTTCGCGGTCCCGTCGAGTTTGGTGACCACGACGCCGCCGATCCCGATGGCGTCGTCGAACTCCCGGGCCTGTTCCTTCGCGCCCTGGCCGATCGCGGCGTCGAGCACGAGTAGCGACCGATCCGGGTCGACTGCCTCCTCGATCTCCTCGATCTCGGCGATCAGGTCGTCCTCCAGGGCGTGTCGGCCCGCGGTGTCGACGATGTGGACGTCGGCGTCTTCGGTCTCCTCGAGGCCGTCGCGCGCGATCTTGACGGGATCCTCCTCGTCGGGGTCGCCGTAGAACGAGACCTCCGCGCGCTCGCACATCTGCTTGGCCTGGTCGTACGCCCCCGGCCGGAAGGTGTCGGTCTGGATCACGGCCGGGCGGAGCCCCTTCTTCGAGAACCACCACGCCATCTTGGCGGCGCTCGTGGTCTTCCCCGAGCCCTGCAGCCCCGCCAGCAGGATGGTTTGCGATTCCAGGGGGAGGTCGGTCGACTCGCCGACCAGATCGACCAACTCCTCGTAGACGATCCGGAGGACGTGATCCCGCGCGGAGGTGCCGGCGGGCGGCTCCTCGCCGGTCGCGCGCTCCTCGATCGACGACGAGAGGTCCATGACGAGGTCGACCTCCACGTCGGCCGACAGGAGCGACCGCTGGATCTCCTTGATGATCTCCTCGACGTCGTCCTCGTCGAGGCGGGACTTCCCCTGTAGTTTGTCGAGACTGCTGCGGAGGGAACTCCCGAGATTGTCGAGTACCATTACCACAGCCTACGCCGCCGCTCGGGTAAAGCCTTTTTCTGCGGGCCCGAAATCGGAACCCGATGTCGATCCTCCCGGCGCCGGCCACGTACGTCGCGTTCTGTGCCGCGGCGGTGGCGCTGATCCTCACACCGGGGCCGGACACGATCTACGTCCTCGCGCGGGGGGTTGGGAGCCGCCGCGCGGGCGTCCGCTCCGCGTTCGGGATCGCCACAGGAGTGCTGATCCACACCGCCGCGGCGACGCTCGGGCTCGCGGCGCTGCTCAGGACCGTGCCGGCTGCCTACCGCGCCGTGAAGTACGCCGGCGCGGTCTATCTGGTCTACCTCGGGGTCCAGGCAATCCGCAACGACGCGTTCGACGCCGGAACGAGCGGTGGCGGGTCGGGAGTCGGCGCGGCCGCAACCGGAAGTTTCCGGCGGGGTGTCCTCGTCAACGTATTGAACCCGAAGGTCGCGCTGTTCTTCCTCGCGTTCCTCCCCGGCTTCGCCGGGTCCGGCCCCGACGCCCCCGCGCGGATGGCGCTCCTCGGCGCGACCTACGCCGGCCTGACGGCCGCGTATCTGGGCGTCGTCGCGGTCGCGTCCGGCCGTGTCGGGCGCGCGCTCTCGTCGGCCACGCGGGTCCATTGGCTCGGTGGCGGCGCGATGATCGTGCTGGGCGTCGCGCTGGCGGTCGAGTGATGTACCGCGCTATCGGATGTTTTGAGCCGCGACCGAGATTGCCGACTCATTCGACTACGTACGGTGCCGAATACAACGCCTGAACCTCCGGTTGCTTCCACTGACTACTACGTCTCCGGGGTCACGAACTTAGGATCCGGACCGACAACTCGTCGATGTGGATGTTTCTGAATGGATCGACGACGTGATCGCGCCGGCTACAGCGTGTGAAAAATATATTCTACTCGCCGGTATCCGGGTCGACCGGCGGATCGTCGAAAAGTGAGCGAGTTCGCTCGCGTTCGGCTTCTCCGATTTCGTCCCAATCAATCTCCTCATCACCGACACCGATCGGCTCGTCATCGGGGCCGTCTTCTATAGGGACTTGTACGTGTGGCATCTTCCTATCTAGATGTACTCCCAATCGTTCATAACGTTTTCCCGTGCGTTTTTCTCCGCTTCTCCGATATCCTCAAGGAATTCACGCAGGTTCATAATCTCCGTGTTATCCAAAATGTCCATCTGATCGCTACTGAGGAGTACAAGATCCATCTGTTGTCCGACTCCTTGGCGTTCTTCTGACTGATTCTTCGCTTCTAATACAGTGAACACTCCTTCGCGGACCGAACAGTTCCGATCGTAACGGCGGCGAATGAAGGTCAAACGCGCTGAGTCACTTCCGGAACCGATGATTCCGTAGCCCATATCGTTGAAGTTTGTATAGTCTGTGCCGTGAAGAAGGTATACGCCCGGACCGTCAACCCCAACACCAGCTATTAAAATGTGTACTTCGTTCGCGATCTGTTCGCGAAGATTAGCCGTCTGTTCGAAGATTCCCTTTTGGATCTCTGCTGGAATCTCGGTGTCAGAATCTCTAAGATCCTCCAGCGAATACCCGAACGGTGCGAGAATCTGATTCGAAATAGATTCCTGAACCGTGTATTTGAGCGCGGACAGACTATGATTGAGGACGTCGTTCATCGACCTGATATTCTGATCAGAATCCGAGATCGTCCTACGGATATTCTTAATTACTTCATCGATGTATGTGGTTGATCCAGATCCAACCGCTACTGCATTGACCCCCTCGTTGCTAATTATGGACTCGATTTTACTGTTCGTATCTTCGTATTCGACGCCACTTTGTTGCCCGTATGTCACCATCCGATCGGCAGACACGATGACGTGAGGATCACCGCCGTTCTTAGCGATAGCACCAATTCCAACAGTCACACCAGTTGATCAAATGACGCCGAAATAACTTTTTCGCCGAGTGCGAGTCTTGTCCAGAACTGAGGAACTGGTTACCGATTACCTGTAGGAGCCTAACTCACACTCGCGAGTAATCCTCTCCTGATCACTTCTTCACGTACCCGGCCGGCTCCAATCCCGATGTCTTCAGCTCCTCGTCGTGATGTCCCATCTGCGGGCGATCCCCACGGAAAAATCCATTCTGGGGCTGGAACCCCACGGTTTCAGTTGTAGGGTTAGGAGTCGCCGCCAACCAGCCGGTCGACCAGCCGCTCGGGGTCGAACCGCTCGATGTCGTCGTAGCCCTGGCCGACGCCCAAAAAGAGGATGGGGCGGCCGGTGACGTACGCGATCGAGATGGCCGCGCCGCCGCTGGAGTCGGCGTCGGCCTTCGTGAGCACGGTGCCGTCGATCTCGGCAGCGTCGTTGAACGTCTTCGCGCGCTCGACGGCGTCCTGACCCGCGACCGCCTCGTCGACGAACAGCGTCATATCGGGGTCGACCACGCGGTCGATCTTCTCCAACTGGGCCATGAGGTCGTTGGAGGTGTGGAGCCGACCGGCGGTGTCGCCGAGCACGACGTCGACGTCGTTGGCCTCGGCGTACTCCACGGCGTCGTACAGCACCGCCGCGGGGTCGCCACCCTGCTCGTGGCTGATGAGCTTCGTCCCCAGGGCGTCGGCGTGCTCGCGGATCTGCTCGTTGGCGCCGGCGCGGTAGGTGTCACCGTTGGCCATCACCACGTCCAGCCCCCGCTCCTCGAAGTACCGCGAGAGCTTCGCGATGCTCGTCGTCTTGCCGACGCCGTTGACGCCGGTGAAGACGATGGTCACTGGCTTGTCGGCCTCTTCGACCCGCTCGTCGAAGTCGAACTGGCCGACGCTGATCACGTCGTAGAGCGCGTCGTGGAGCGCGGTCTCGACGAGTTCGCCGGTGGTTTCGACCTGTGCGCGGGTCTCGCCGATCATCTTCCCGCGGATGGTGTCGAGGATCTCCTCGGCGACGTTCATCTCGACGTCGCTCTCCAGGAGCGCCATCTCGAGGTTCCACAGCGGATCCTCCAGATCCTCCTCCTCGATGATGATCTTGCCCGTGGCGAAGGCGGCGGCGCGCTTGAGGCGGCCGGGGCCCGACTCCCCGTCCTCGTCCTCCTGGAGTGCGGCCGCGGCCTCGTCGGCCGCGAGTCCGACGCCCTCGTCGGGGTCGCCGTCGCCCTCGGTGCTGGGGGCTGCGTCGCCCGCGACCGATCCGTCGGCGTCGGCTTCCACGCTGCCGGCCGGGCTGGATGGACCGTTGGCTTCCACTTCCGCTTCGGCGTCGGCTTCCGCTTCCGCCTCGGCGTCGGCTTCTGCTTCCGTCTCGGCGTCGGCTTCCACTTCCGCTTCGGCGTCGGCTTCCGCTTCCGCTTCGGCTTTCTCTTCCGCGGTCTCCTCGACGTCCTCCCGGAAACTGCCCAGTTTGTCCTTCAGCCCGTCGAACATCTCGGTCCTACTCGCCGTCGCCCTGCATCTGCTGCATCTGCTGTTGCTGCATCTGCTGTTGCATCTGCTGGGCCTGCTGTTCGAGTTCGGAGCTCTCGTCTTCCAGCTCCGCGACCTCCTCTTGGACCTCGTCGATCCGGTCGTCGAGGGCATCCTGCTTCGTCCGCAGGGCGTCGACCGCGTCGTCGGCGTCCTGCTCGGCCGCGAAGTCGCCGCCGAGGTCGACGATGATCTCGTCGATGTCCTGGATCTCCGCCCGGATGTACGCGCCGCCGCCCAGCGGCATCTGGACCGTCGAGCCGGTGTCGAGCGTGCCGATCGCCTCGACCGCCTCGTCGATCTCGGACTGCTCGGTCTGGAGGTCGTCGATCTCGGACTGCAGCGTCTCGATCTCCTCGTCGATGGCCTGAAGCTCCTGGGAGAGCTGCTGGAGCTGCTGTTGCCCGCCGCCCATCATGCTGTGGCCTCCTCGGCGGCGACGACGTCGTCGACCTCGATCTGGGTGCGCTTGAGCCCGTGCTGGCTCCCGATGTTCGCGTACACACGCTCGTGGGCGACGTTCTCGTTCGGCGCCTCGACGACCGTGTCGAACTTGCTGTAGCCGTCACGGCTCTGGAATCGGCCGCTCACCGCGTATTCACTCATACCGTGTGATTCCCGAGCGACGGGGAAGTATCTTCCTACTCGGTACTCTCCGAACCGGCACGGGTCGCGGCGTAAAAACGCGACTCACAGGGATCGAAACGGCGGCACGACGACGGGGGCGCCGCCTACTCCAGATACCCGAGCGCGTCCTCGATCCGGGTCAACTCCGGCCCGGTGGTGTCCTCGCCGGCGACGTACCCGGCCTCGGTGGCGACCAGGCCTGACCCGACCAGCGGGGCACCGTAGTTGACGGTCCCGATGTCAGCGCGGACGTCGAGTCGCGCTTCGACCGCCTCGATCTCGGGCTCGCGGGCCTTCGGGTGGCAGAGCACGCCCCGGTTGGTCGCGACCGCCGCGGTCCCCACAGTCCGAACGTCGGCGATGTCGCCGCGCTCGACGGGGACCTCGAGCGCCGATTCGACGGCGTCGACCGCGTCGTCCGGGAGATCGGGGTGGACGTACGCGCCGTAGTCGTTTGCGAGCACGACGTTGCCCGCGGCGTTGATCCGGCCGGGTAGTTCCGTCACGGGAACCCCCGCAGCCGACTCGATGGCGTCTTTCTCGCGCTCCTTCGCCCGGCTCGTCACCAGGAGTCCGTTCTCGTTGCCGACCACCAGGGCGCCGGCGGTCCCGGAGCCGCCGACGGTCGTCGCAACCGCGGGGACGCCGAGCTCCTCGCTCATCGCGTCGACGACGTCGCTCTCGGCATCCGAACGAACGACGAGAACGTGATCCGTCGCGCGGGCGAACACGCCGACGTACGGCGACCCGGCGAAGGAGGCGCGGAGCACGTTATTCGGCCGGCTCCGCCTCGACGATCGACTCGCCGTCCTCGTCGAACCGGGCGGCGCGAACGCGGAGCTTGCTCGGGGGTTTCTGCTTCCCGCGAGCCCACACCGTCTCGTTGAGCGAGGGGTCCAGCCGGACTGCGTCCTCGTCGACGCTGAAGTGCGTCGCGAGGTGTTCGCGGATCAGTGCCATCGCCCGCCCAGCCTGCTCGTGGCCGGGGACGGCTTTGACATCCCGGAGCGGCACCGTGACGACGCGCTCCTCGAAGTCGCTTGCACTCATCCTTACTCGTCCGTGTCGCTACGGCGCCAGTTGCGCCGCTTGGGGTTCCGCGTGACCTCCATGTCCGTCTTCATCATGACCCACGCGGGGACCCGCGTGTTCTGCCGCTCCAGCTTCGCGAGCCGCTTTTTCTTCGCCTTCGATTTGTTGCCCATAGTGATCGCTCATACCGCCGCACCGCATAAAATCCTGTTCCTTTGCGGGCGATCCGGTTCGACGGGGAGCCACGACTCCGGGGCCGCGCGTCGGTAGCGTCTTGTCCCTGGCGGGTGTACGTGTAGGGGTAATGTCAGACGAGGTTGTTCGGCTTCTGCAGAAGGCCTACCAGGACGAGATCGAGACCGTGATGAACTACATGACCAACTCCATCGTCCTCGACGGTGTCCGCGCCGAGGAGATCAAGGAGTCCCTAAAGCAGGACGTCCAGGAGGAACTCACCCACGCCGAGCAGCTCGGTAACCGGCTGAAGCAGCTCGACGAGAACCCGCCGGGCTCCACCGCCTTCGAGGCGACCCAGATGAGCCTCCAGCCCCCCGAGGACACCACCGACGTGCTCTCGGTCATCGACGGCGTGCTCGAGGCCGAGAAAGGTGCGATCGAGACCTACCGCGCGCTCATCTCGGCCGCCGAAGAGGCGGACGACCCGGTGACCGAGGACCTCGCGGTGACGCTGCTCGCCGACGAGGAGGCCCATCGAACGGAGTTCCACGGCTACCGGAAGGAGTACAGCCAGGACTAGGCCGGCGCCCCCCGGCGACGAACCGTCGACCGAGGTCGGTCACGCCGCGACGACGCCCACGACCGCGACCCCGACGAGCCCGGCCGTGACGACGAGTCCGACGGCGTCGACCCGGCCGAACCGGAGTTCCGGGAGCGTCGGGTTCCACGCGAAACACCGCGCCCGGAGCGCGAGCGCCAGCCGGTCGGCCCGCCCCAGCGCCCGCCGGATCCCCGCAGCGGCGACGACCGCCATCCGATCTCTCAACCGCTGCTCCCCGCCCAGCCGGACCGCCGACGCGTCCCGGACCCGCCGGAGATCCGCGCGCAACAGGGGGAGAAACCGGAACACCAGCGCCACGCCGACCCCGAGGAGCCGCCCCGGACGGCCGGGCACCAGCCGCTGGATCGCCGCCCGGGACTCTCTGACCGGCGTCGTGTGGAGGTAGACCGCCGAGACGACGAGCACGAGCAGTACCCGGTAGCTCGCGAGCAACGGACCGATCGCCGCACCGGGGTCGACTCCGACGGTCCACGGCCGGATCTCGACGACCGACACCACGGGCCCGGCGACCAGAAACGGCAGCGCGGGGAGGTAGCCCCGGATCGCGTCGAGGGGCGAGAGCCGCCCGGCCGCGAGGAACGCGGCCGCGACGAGCGTGAACCCGGCCAGCCCTCGGGGCGTGGTGTAAACGAACGCCGCGGCGGCGAAGGCGGCCTGCGCCAGCAGCTTCGTCCGCGGGTCGAGCCGGTGGGCGAGGGAGTCACCGGGGGTGTAGCTCAGCATCGTGGATCCCGTGGTGCCGCGTCGGAAGCCCCGTCCTTCCCTCCCGGCACCCGAACCCCGTACGCCGGCAGCGATGCGACCGCCTCGCTGGGCGGTGCGTCGACGACGACCCGGCCCTCGGCCATCGCGACGACCCGGTCCGCGAGGTCGAGCACGTCCCGGAGGTCGTGGGTCACGATCACGAGCCCCGTTCCCGAGGCGGAGAGATCCCGGAGCCGGTCGACGACGGACGCCCGCGCCGGCGCGTCGAGGCCGGTGAACGGTTCGTCGAGGACGAGGTGGTCGGGCTCCATGGCGAGCGCGCCGGCGATCGCGACCCGCTCGCGCTCGCCGCCGGAGAGCTCGTCAACCCGGTCGTCGGCGCGGCCGTCGAGGTTCACCGCCGACAGCGACGCCGCCACGCGGCGGTCGATTTCACCTCTCGCGAGCCCGAGGTTCTCCGGGCCGAACGCCACGTCGGCGCCGACGGTGGCCGCGACGAGTTGGTCCCGCGGCTCCTGGAACACCATTCCGACGGCGGTCCGGGCGGCGGCCAGGTCCGCCCCGACGCGGCAGCCGTTCACCTCGACCCGCCCCGCGTCCGGCTCCAGTAACCCGTTGAAGTGGCGGACCAACGTCGTCTTCCCGGAGCCGTTCGCGCCCGCCAGCACGACGCACTCCCCATCCGAAATCGACAGCGACACGCTGTCGACCGCGACGACGTCACCGTAACGGTGGACGAGGTCGACAGTCCGGATCACGGCACGTACACCCCGGGACGGCCGTGAGCGGTCAATCCGGTCGCGAGCAGCCGGTTCATCCGGCTACGCGGCCGCCGCGGCATCACTCCGGACGACCCCCACGGCGGCGGCGACCTTCACCGCCTCGAAGGGGACGAACGCCACCGCGCTCACCGCGAACGCCTCGACCAGTCCGACGTTCTGGACGACCGCGAACCCGACGGTCCCCAGGGCGTAGATCACCACAGTCCCGGCGACCATCCCCGCCACGAGCCGGACAGTCCGGACAGCCTCCAGGTCCGCCAGCCCGTCGAACCCGTGGACGACGGCGCCGATCAGCGCCGCCGCGATCGGATACGACCAGAGGAAGCCCGCGGTCGACCCAGCCAGCGGGCCGAGTCCCGCCGATCCGCCCGCGAAGACCGGCGCGCCCGCCGCCCCCGCCGCGAGGTAGCACACCATCGACGCGCCGCCCCAGACGGGGCCGAGGAAGATCCCCGCGAGGAACACCCCCAGGACCTGGAGGCTCACCGGAACCGGCGAGACCGGGTTCGGGAACGATACGTACGCGAACGCGCCGGTGAGCGCCGCGAACAGCGCCGCACGAGCGATGTTGCCCGCGACCTCTTCCCCGACGAGCTCGACCGACTCCGTCTCTGTCGCCATACCGACAGCAATCTCGTAAACCTGTATGAATTATTCGGTTTACGACGACAACCTTTGTACGTCGCCCGCCCGTATCTTCCAGTTATGGACGACAAGACGGCCGACCTCCGGGACCTCTTCGTGGAGGCCACCGGCGAGGAGGCGGTGACAGAGTCCCAGACTGCCGCCCGCGGGTCGCTGTCGACCGGGGACGCCGCCGACGACGCGGTCGACGAGCGGCTCGCGGCCCTCGTCGGCGAGATGGCCGCCCGCGAGGAGTTCGATTCGAACCTCCCCGAGTCGGATCTGTGTCGCGTGGTCCGGGCGTTCTTCGACCCCGACGCCGACGCTGCCGGCGCGGCGTCGTGGTCCGCCGAGGCCGACGCCGCGGTGGCGGAGTCGCTGTCGATCGATGCCGACGCCGAGGCGGTGTTCCGCGCCCGGATGGACCTCCACCTCGTCGCCGACGCCGACCGCGACGCGCCGGTCCCGTACGCCGACCTCCGGGCACTCGTCTCCGAGGCGTCGTCTCCCGACGACGCCGATACCGACCGCGACGACGCGGCGCTCGCGGCAGCGCTCCCGACGGACGACGCGGACCCGGACACGGTCCGTCGGTACCGCCGGGTCGTCGCGGCCGATCTCGCCTCCCGGCGGGTGAACCACCGGTACCGCGACGCGTTCGCCGACCTCCTCACCGACGCGGAGATATCGACCCGCCTCGCCGCCGACGCCCGCCGCGACGGCCTCGAGGAAGCCACCGAAGACATCGAGACCGACGTGTCGCTGTAGCGGTTCGCGACTCGGGTACGGTACGACCACTGCTTCGGGGCGACGGACACGGCCACCCCGTCGGGGGCGGCGTTTTTCCCGCTCCGGCGCCTACCGTGGGCAATGCATCCACCACCGAACGGACCGGCAGCAGCGGGGGCTTCCGGCGGTGACGCGGTGCCGGGACCGGCCGGCGCCGACTCCCCCGACGCCGACTCCCTCGTCGCGCTCGACGGAGTCACCAAAACCTACCAGTTGGGCGGGACTGTCACCGCGCTCGACGACGTGTCGGCCTCGCTCGACGCCGGCTCCTACACCGCGGTGATGGGGCCGAGCGGATCGGGGAAGTCGACGCTTCTCAACCTGGTTGGCGGGCTCGACACCGCCGATACCGGCACCGTCCGCGTCGACGGCGTCGACCTGGGACGGGTCTCGGAGACCCGTCGCGCCGAGAAGCGGGGGACCGCGATCGGGTTCGTGTTCCAGACGTTCAACCTGATGCCGCGGCTGACCGCGGTCGAGAACGTCGCGCTGCCGCTGGTGTTCGACGGGTGGCCCCAGGAAAAGCGACTGGACCGGGCGCGGGACGTGCTCGACGACGTCGGGCTCGGCGACCGGTACGATCACAAACCCGCGGAGCTCTCCGGCGGCCAGCGCCAGCGGGTCGCGATCGCCCGTGCGCTCGCGCCCGACCCGTCGCTACTTCTGGCCGACGAGCCGACCGGCAACGTGGACACCGACACCGGCGCGGCGATCATGCGTCTGCTCGCGGAGATCCACGAACGCGGGAACACCATCCTACTCGTGACCCACGCCCGCCGGATCGCCGAACACGCCGAGCGGATCGTCCACGTCCGGGACGGCCGGATCGAACGGGTAGAGGCTGTCGAACGGCGTCGCCCCTACGACGGCGACGACCGCGACGGAGGCGGTCCTGACGCCCGTACCGGCACCGGCGACGGTGGCACGGAAGACACCGACACCCACGACGGAGGGGATACCGACGGGCACGACGGAGGAGACACCGACGGAGCACCGGCCAACGACCCGGGAGCGGGGGCAGATGGATCCGCGTGAGGCGTTCCGGATCGCGGCTCGGTCGATCCGCGCCCACCGGCTGCGATCGGGGCTGACGGTCGTCGGGATGGTGATCGGGATCGCGTCGGTGGTCGCGTTCGCGACGTTCGGCGCGAGCGTCCAGGCCGCCGTCATCGGCGACATCGGCGACACGAACGCCAACAACATCTTCGTCGCGCCCGCGAGCGCCGACGACGACTCCCCCGGCGGCGAGGAACTCGCCGCGACCCGCCCGGTGTTCACGGGGATCGACGTCGACCGGCTCCGCGATCAGCCGGGGGTGGACGCGGTGATCCCGCAGGGGCTGGTTGGGCTCTCGTCGGTCACGTACGGTAACCAGACTGTCGCACAGCAGCAGGCGACCGCGACAGTCACGGCGACGTTCACCGACTCGAACACCGTCGCCGGGCGCGGGTTCGAGTCGGGCGCCGACGAGGCCGTCCTCAACGAGGCCGCCGCCCGGTCGTTCGACGAGAACGTCACCGTCGGCTCGACCCTCCAGCTCGCGCTGGCGTCGGGGGAGACCCGGAACGTCACGGTCGTCGGTATCGTCTCCGGCACCCGCGGCGGCTTCCTCTCGGGGTTCGGTGACGCTACGCCCCGGATCTTCCTCCCGGTGGATCCGTTCTACACGACGGTCGTCGAGAGCCCCTCCGTCGGCGCCGACGTCCGGGTGTATCCCCAGCTCACGGTGGTCGCGGCCCCCGACGCGGTCCCGGCGGTGAAGGATCGGACCGAGGCGTATCTGACGACCGACTCCGACGCGGCCCAGTTGCTCACGGAGGGGACGGAGATCCGGGTCCAAACCAGCGAGGACATCGTCGGCGCGATCCAGGACGTGATCTCGCAGATCACCCGGTTCGTGACCGGGATCGCGGTGATTTCGCTCGTGGTCGCCGCCATCGGCATCGCCAACATCACCCTCGTCTCCGTCACCGAGCGCACCAAGGAGATCGGGATCATGAAGGCCGTCGGCGCGACCAACCGCGACACGATGCAGCTGTTTCTCACCGAGTCGGTGTTGTTGGGCACCACCGGCGCGGTGCTCGGCGTGCCCGTCGGTCTCGCGGTCGCGTGGGGCGCGACGCGGTTCGCGGACGTCGCGTTCACCCCCGCCGTCGATTGGATGATCTTCGCGGTCGTGGTCGGGGTCGGCGTCGGGATCGTCGCCGGGCTCTACCCCGCGTGGCGCGCCTCCCGAGTCGACCCGATCGACGCGCTGCGCTACGAGTGACTCCAAATTTCAGTTCCGATATCGAGGTATGTGCTCTCCGACATCGATTCCCTAACCGCGACTTCTGACTGTTCTTCCGCTGTTTTTTGAAACTACATTCGGGAACGACCTACCAATCGTAATTATCGAAACGAAAAACAAGGTATTTATTCGATCTGACTCTCGGACGGGATGAGTCGGGGGCGACGGGGAGATTGCAGGCCACCGAGAGCCGTGGCTACCGGTATCGAAGCGCTGTCGGCGGTCGACCAGAGACGGGTCCCGCCGACGGGTTCGGTACTCGGCGTCGGGGGGCGACCCTCGCGTCCGGGCGGCGGCGTCCGGTCACGCGGCTCCGGCGGCGCGAGCGCCTGTTCGCTCCCCCGCCCCCGCTCGGGTAGGCATATCGGATGCAACACACTGGCCGGCTACAGGCCGTCGGACTCGCATCGCTTCTGCTCCTCGCCCTCCTGGGCAGCATCGGACCGTTTGCGGGCGTCGCTGCCGCGGATCAGGG
>UEZX01000029.1_pt1 | contig 12752 bp, 11 predicted proteins | sample 1903831 | NCBI WGS metagenome assembly UEZX01 (sample SAMEA4776353, study PRJEB27445) | saltern metagenome | biome: Hypersaline environment; feature: solar saltern; material: Pellet | place: Spain | collected 2012-08 | depth 0 m | reverse complement strand
CGCGCTCCCCGAGCCACACAGACGTTCCAGGAGTCCTCCCAGTAGTCGGGAGGTGAACTGGTACGATCGGTCGTTGACGTAGTAGTCCAGTCCGAGACGGTCAAGCAGCGAGCCGATACGGGCGTGGTCATCCACGTCACCGCCGTCCGGCACCGCCTCCTGTGCGATCTTGACCGTCGTCGCGGAGCCGCGATAGTTCTCGCCAAACTCCTTTTCCGTGGAGGTGTAGACGTTCCCTTCGGTGACGTACCACGCCAGGAGTTCGAGGAAATCGTCGCCGTCGTAGGTGCGCGGGATCCACTTCCGACCCGACTCTCGGTGAATAACGCTCGTCTCACAGACCGACTCGATGTACTCGCGGTGGGCCTCGAACTCCTCGGCGGTGAACACGTAGCCGGTCTCCCCGAGATCGGCTTTCGGAACGCGCCGGGGGGTCCAGCCCAGTTCCGCGGTGAAGGTGTGGCCGTGGACCGACGGGCGAACCCAGACCTCGTACTCGCCGTCGATGAGTTCCGTAAGGTCTACTTCGTCGATGGTATCCCCGTGCTCGACCGTCCAGTCGTGCGGAAGTTCATAGTGGGAGTAGTCGTCGAGGTCGCCGGCCTCCACGAACCGGTAGCCGTCCCACGTCGCGCCGTTTTTCGCGTTCTTTCGCACCAACATTCGATGGTTGGGCGTGACGCTGAAGTCGACCTTGCTGGTCTGAATATCGACCAGATCACCACGGTACTCCGGGTACTCGTGTGTCTCCGTGACGGGCTTGACCTCCATCTGCATCGTCTCCGGATTGATCGAGTAGACCTTGTCGCCGACGTCGAGGTCACGGATGTTCCGAACACCCGCCGGGGTGAGGACCTCGGTATCCGGCGTGAAGCAGTTCATAATAACCTTGACAGCTTGCTGCTGGCGGTCGTACTGCTCGTAGACCGAGGTGTCTGGATCGTGGTCGTTCCGCAGCGACTTCTTCTCCTCGCGCTCGGAGAGGAGCGTGTCGATCATCTCCCGGATGATGCCGTCAGGAGACCGTCTGAAGTGAGTCCCATTGGGCGCCTCGAAGGTCTCGCCGTCGTGGGTATCGGGGTCGACCTTGGTCTCGGGGGATGCATTGATCGTCGTCATCGCCATAGGATACAGCGACTTTAAATCCAAAACAGTGACATTTTCCTTGACCCCCGTGATCGGGTCGAACACCGCGCCGCCCTCGTACTCTTCGGCGTCGGCCTGCCCCTTCGACGGCAGCGCAAAGCGGTTGTGGGCCTCGTGGAGGATGTACTGGTCGACGGTGTCGCCCGGCGTCGGCGCGTCCTCGAGTTTACACCCCACGAACGTCCGGACCTCGTCCCAGAAGGCGATGATGTCCTGTTTGCGGTCGATCTCGACGCAGAGTTCCACGTCGCGGACGTTGTACTCCAGCAGGCGCTCGGGGTCTTCCTCCCAAAGGTCGCCGATGTCGCCCGTGTACCGCTCCTTGCCCGCGTCGAGTTCGAGTTCGCCGACGGCGTCGAGCCGGTAGGATTCGAGTTCGGTGAACTGCGTGCGTTTGTACGCGTAGAGAAGGTCGAACACGACCCGCCCCTTCACGTCGGGTCCGCCCCAGCCGCTACGCCACACCTCGTCGATCCGGGAGAGGCGCTCGACCGAGAGATCCTGGTCTGCGGCGGGGTTGAGGACGTCGAGGCGGTCGAGGAGGTACGGCATATCGAAGTCCTCGAAGTTCCAGCCTGTCATAATATCTACGTCGGTTTCCTCGATGTACGAGACGAAGGAATCGAGCATCGCCTCCTCGCGGTCGAACGTTCGGACCTCGATTTCGGTGTCCTCGCGGAAGGGCTCGTAGCCGGGGAGTTCAGAGGGGCTCTCGACGCCCTCTGCGGTCGCCGGGGCGTCGTAGAGCCACGCGATGTACTCGTCTCGGTAGGAGTCGTGGCTCGTTAAACAGACGATGGGCTCTTCGCCCTCCTCGGGGAACCCCGAGCGGTCGTCAACCTCGATGTCGAAGGTGTTCACGCGGAGGTCGGCCTCGACGTCGACAGGCTCGATCTCGTCGTGGGGAAGCTGGATCGTGCCGTCGTCGAGCCGGCGGGCGGGGACGCGGATCCCGCTTTTGATGTCTTTGTCAATGAGAAGTCGGTTCGGAAAGAGAATGTCCGCCTCGTAGTGGTCGAAGTCGTCGCGGATCGCGCCGACATCCCGCGGCGTCCGTGTGCAGATCTTCGTGAGGTCGTCGCCGCGGATGCTCTCGAAGCCCGCCTCCGTGCGGGTGATGACGTCCCGGTCGAGGGCGTCGTCGTCGAGGGACTCCGTCGGGGCGTAAAAGTACGGCTCGAACCCGAGAACGCGGACGTGTTCGGGCTCGTTGTCCGCGGTCCGGCCGAAGACGTGGACGACGGGATACTCCCGGCTTCCGCTGCCCTCGATCGAGTAGTTCACCTGCGTCACCATCAGCTCGACCGTCCCGTCGGCGTCGGGAAAGCGGAGCCCCTCGGCGTCGACGACCTCGGAGACGTGGCCGCCGCCGTTGCCCGCGACCGCGACCGCCTCCGCGTCCGGCCGGGCACCGTCGGCGTCGCCACCGTCGCTCCAGTCGTCGGAGAGCCCTGCCTGTTTCATACCGGCTCTTCGACGCTCCCGAGTAAAAACTTCGGCATTGGCCTCGGTCCGACCGGCCGATACGCCGACACCTCCCTACGTTATCCCCGGCCCGTAGCGCGATTTGTGTCGGGGTGGCGAGAATCGATCCGGACGCAAGACATATACCATGGTACCGTATACCAAGGAGTACGATGGTCGAACCCGAAAACTCCGAACGGACGGATCGGTCCCCGGCCGCACCCGCGCGACCGGCGGACACGAGCGGACTCGCCGCGATCGAGTCCTATGAGGTCGACGAGGGGGTCGTGTTCTACGACCCCCAGAACCCGCTTGCGTGGGTCGAGGCGGCCCGAACCGTACCGCTCACCGAGCAGTGTTAAGCCGGCGAGGCCGCCGGAGCGAACCGTTTTTGCGGTCCCCGGTCGTGGTCTGATTGTGCCCTCCGAGTCCGACGAGTGGCCCGACGAACCCGACGAGCCGGACCCCGAATCCCGGTGGGGCGACCCCGAAGCCGACCTGGTGTCGGTCCCGAGTGTCGAAGGCCCGGAACCGCCCGATCCGGGGTCGGAGGGCGCCGGCATCGAGGTCGACGGCGAGGTCGCGAGGCTGTTTTGGGTTGCCGTGGTGTACGCCAACGTTGCACTCGGCGGGGTCAGTATCGGGCTGTTGCTCGTCGGGTTCCGGGGGCAGGTGGTCGTGGGTGGGGCTGCGGTCGGTGTCGGCGTCCTGGCGTGTTATCGGACCTACGACGTCTACCGGCGATACCGGTCGCAAGTCGTCGAGGGTGGGGGTGGCGACGGCGACGATGACCGAACAGCGGACAGGAGAGACGGAAGCGAACCCGACGACGAAAGCGGCGTCCCCGACACCGACACTGAGTCGCAGCACAACCGATAAGCCGACATCGGCCCTCAACAATGGTATGCAGACCGTCCGCGACGCCGCCGGCGACCGGTACCTCCTCGTGAAGCGCTCCGCGGAGTCAAGCCGGATCCGCGACCCCGACACCGGCGAGGAGGAGTACCGCCCCAACGACACGTTGACGTTTGAGGAGGAAGCATCACTGTCGGTCGGGGCGGCCGCCGTCCCCGAGCCGATCCGCCGGGTCGTGGCCGCAGCGCACGACGACCGGTCGCTGGGGCTCCTGATCGATCTCGTCGACCGTGGGCCGCTCCCGGTTGTCGAGTTACTCTCGACCACAGATCTGTGTGAGTCGGACCTCCACGGGCTGGTGATGGAGTTCCGCGCCGCCGGGCTCGTCGTCGAGACGAGCGTCCACGGCGAGCGGGGCTACGACGCGACCGAGGCGGCGCGGGAGGCGGTCGCGTCGCTACGGACGGTCGACGGCGACGAAGAATAGGGACGGGAGCCCCAGTCGAAAGAGCCGGAGTTAGGCGAACGCGCGACTCGGCTCGCCATCGGCGACCGCGTCGGCCTGGATCTTCTCCCACGCCTCGAGGAAGTCCGCCATCGCGATCTCCGTGCGGTCGTCGCGGATCGCGAACATGCCCGCCTCCGTACAGATCGCCTTGATGTCGGCACCGGAGGCGTCGTCGGCCATCTCGGCCAGCCGCTCGAAGTCGACATCGCTCGCGACGTTCATGTCGCGCGTGTGGATCTGGAAGATGAGCGCGCGGCCCTCGTGGCCGGGCTTCGGCACCTCGATAAGACGGTCGAACCGGCCGGGCCGGAGGATCGCCTCGTCGAGCATATCGAACCGGTTGGTCGCGGCGATGATCCGGACGTCACCACGCTCGTCGAAGCCGTCCATCTCCGAGAGGAGTTGCATCATCGTGCGCTGGACCTCCGCGTCGCCGGAGGTTTTCGAGTCCGTGCGCTTGGAGGCGATGGCGTCGATCTCGTCGATGAACAGGACGGCGGGCTCGCTCTCGCGGGCGACCTCAAAGAGGTCACGCACCAGCTTTGCGCCCTCACCGATGAACTTGTGGACGAGCTCCGACCCCGCCATCTTGATGAACGTGGCGTCGGTCTCGTTTGCGACCGCTTTCGCAAGCATCGTCTTTCCGGTTCCCGGGGGCCCGTAGAGCAGCACGCCCGACGGCGGCTGGATCCCCACCTGTTCGAACATTCCGGGGGACTCGAGCGGCATCTCGACTGTCTCCCGGACTTCCTGCATCTGCTCGTCGAGACCGCCGATGTCCCCGTAGGTGACCTCGGGGCTGTGGTCGACCTGCATCACGCGGGCGCGGACATCCGTCTCGTCGTCGAGGCGCTTGACGATCGAGAGGGAGTTGTTGACGGCGACCCTGGAGTCGGGTTCGATCTCCGACCGCATCTCCTCTGTCACCTCGGTGAGCGCCTCCTGGTTGTTGCCGTGCTGTTTGATCACCACGCCATCGTCGGTCAGTTCCTGGACGGTGGCGACGAAAAGCGGCGACTGCTTCAGTTTCTTGTTTTCGTGGGTGAGCCGCTCAAGCTTCTGTTGATACTTGTTGTTCTCCGCGTTCGCATCGAGAAGTTTGTCCCGCATCTCCTCGTTTTGGGACTCGAGAACGTCGAGGCGTTCCCGGAGCGCCTCGATCTTCTCCTGCTGCGACGCCGCCGCCTCGTCGTACGGCAACTCGACGTCGTCAACGGTGTCAGTCATCACCAACTGTACGGTTCGGCTTCATAAGAGGCTTCGGGTGAGCGAAACGTTCAGTACGCCCGACGCAGCGACCCCCGTTCCGACTGCCATAATATGACTCATACTAATAAATCTACACAGTAAATATTATCTACCCACATTCACTACCCGAAGGTACGGATGAGTACCACAGAGACGCTCCCCCGAGACGAGGAAGCAACCGACCGCTGGAGCCGGGTGCGGGAGATGCCACCGAGCGCGAAACTCGTAGCGAAGGTTCTCGACTACAACGACACGCTGACACAGAGCCAACTCGCCGAGGAGACTCTGCTGCCGCCCCGGACGGTCCGGTACGCCCTCACCCGGCTCGAGGACGCCGACGTCGTCAATTCCCGGTTTTCGTTCACCGACGCCCGGAAGCGACTGTACACGCTCAACGTCTGATACGGATCATTGTAGTCAATTATCGGTCATTGCCGACGCCATCTCCAGCGATGGCCGGTAATTCGGTACAACAGCCCGTATGAACGGGCCCGAACGTTCAAGCCCGATCCCGGCACCATACCCGGTGTGACCGACCGATCGTCCGAGGCGGACGCGCCACAACCCGACGAGGTCCGCCGGTCGCTCCGGGCGCTTGCGGAGGGATCCACACGGGATTGTGACCCCAAGAGCGGAGCGGTGGACTCCGACACCCAACCCGCCTCCGTCGTCGCTGACGCCGAACGCGCAACTGACTGCGTCCGCAAAGCCACGTCGTTCCTCTCGGCCGGGCGCCTCCCGGAACTCGACCGGGCGGTCGCAACGGCGGTCCGCCACGGCGACGACGACGTCGCGAGTCGCGGGCGGACTGCTCGGGAGTCGCTGCGGCGGCTCGACGCCGCATTACAGGGTCGATCGGGGACAGAACCACCCAACTACGTGTGGTCGAACCGCTCCGACAGCGACCGGGGGTCGGTGTCGGGTACCGCCGAACCGAACCGTCGCGTCGGCGCCGACGGAGGCCATCCAGCCGACCCACGTGAACGCGCCGACCACTTCCGCTCCGGTCGCGGAACGGTTTTAGGAGACACTGCGCAAGATTCGGGCAGATGACACGGGTGATCCACACCGGCGACACCCACCTCGGGTACGCACAGTACCACTCACAGACCCGTCGGGCGGACTTCCGGGACGCCTTCGAGCAGGTAATCGACGACGCGGTCGACGAAGACGTCGACGCCGTGATCCACGCGGGGGATCTCTTCGACGACCGTCGGCCGGAACTCTCCGACCTTCTGGAGACGATCCGGCTGCTGCGGCGGCTTCAGGCCGAAAAGATCCCGTTTCTCGCAGTCGTCGGCAACCACGAATCGACCCGGAGCGGCCAGTGGCTCGACCTCTTCGAGGACCTCGGCCTCGCCGAGCGACTCGGCGCGGAGCCACGCACTGTCGGGTCGACAGCGTTCTACGGCCTCGACCACGTCCCGAAGTCGCGGCGGGCGGACCTGGACTACGACTTTCGGCCCCACGACGCCGGCCGCGCCGTTTTGGTGGCCCACGGGTTGTTTACCCCTTTCGCACACGCCGACTGGGAGACTGAGACCGTTCTTGCGGAGTCCACCGTCGACTTCGACGCCGTCCTGTTGGGCGACAACCACGAACCCGGCACCGAAACGGTCGACGACACCTGGGTGACCTACTGCGGATCGACGGAGCGAGCGAGCGCCGCCGAGGAGACCCCACGCGGCTACAACCTCGTAACGTTCGACGACGAGGTCGACATCCGGCGGCGTACCCTCGACACCCGGCCGTTCGTGTTCGTGTCGGTGTCGCTGTCGCCGGGCGAGGGCGCAGAGCGGATCCACGAACAGCTTCGGCAGCACGACGTGACCGACACGGTGGCCGTTGTCGAGATCACCGGCGAGGGCGAGCCGGTGGCGCCCGCCGCGATCGAGGAATCGCTGACCGACCGGGGAGCGCTGGTGGCGCGCGTCACCGACCGCCGGGACCGCGAGTCCGACGCCGACCTCGACGTTTCCTTCGCCGACCCCGACGACGCCGTCGAGGAGCGGATCCACGATCTGGGGCTCTCGGAAGCCGCACTTGCGGTCGACGAGACGATCCGCGCCGGGGAGACCGCCGACGCGAACGTCCGGGCAGCGGTGGAGTCCCGCGTTGCGGAGCAACTCGACGGGGACCGGGCGGCGTTCCGGCCCGCGGCCGACGATTCCGCACAAGGCGATGAGAGTGCTGACGAAGCCGACGGGCACTCCGACCCCAATGACGGGGACGCCGACGCAACCGACGCCGACCGGAACGAGGACCGCCACTCCGACCCCGACGACCCGGACCGCGCGGCCGACACCCAGGTCACGATGGAGGACTTCTGAATGCGGTTCGAGCACCTCCGCCTTCGGAACTTCAAGCCCTACGCCGACGCTGACCTCGACCTCCGGGACGGCGTGACAGTCATCCACGGGCTGAACGGCAGCGGCAAGTCGTCGCTGCTTGAGGCCTGCTTTTTCGCACTCTACGGCGCTCGAGCGATCGACGAGACGCTCGACGAGGTGGTGACTACCGGCGCCGACGAGGCCGAGGTCCGCCTCCGGTTCGTCCACGACGGCGACGCCTACGAGATCACCCGCGAACTCCGGCGCTCCGGCGACCGGGTCTCGACCACGACGTGTACCCTCGACGGCCCCGACGTCGCGGTCGATGGCGCGCGTGACGTACGGGCGTTCGTGACCGAACGGCTCCGGATGGACGCCGAGGCGTTCGTCAACTGCGCGTACGTCCGCCAGGGCGAGGTGAACAAGCTGATCAACGCCACCCCGACACAGCGGCAGGCGACCATCGACGACCTGCTCCAATTGGGGAAATTAGAGGAGTACCGCGAGCGCGCCGGGAACGCCCGGTTGGGTGTCGAGGACGTCCTGAACCGGAAGCGGGAACTCCTCTCGGACCGGGAGTCCCGGATCGAGGCCAAAGAGGAGGCGGGACTCCACGAGCGGTTGAACGAGCTGGAGACGGAGCTTTCGGACGTCGACGAGGGGATCGAACGGTTCGAGGAGAACCGCGACCGCGCCGAGGAGACACTCGCCGACGCGGAGGATGTGTTATCTGCCTACGAGGAGCGGAAGGCGGAACTCACGGAGTTGGGCAACGATATCGCGGAGTTGGAAGCAACAATCAAAGACGACGAGTCGACCCGCGAGGAGCTCAAAACCGAGCTCGTCGACGCCGGAGACCGGGTCGACGAACTCGAATCCAAGCTGTCGGCCGCGCTCGAAGGGACCGAGTTCGACGCGGCCGGCGCCGCCGACCTGGACGCCGATGCCATTGACGCGCGGCGCGAGGAACTCGGCGCCGAGGAAGCGTCGATCCGCGAGGACCTCCAGGACGCCCGACAGCGCCGCACGATGCTGTCGAACCAGGCGGGAAACCTCGAAGAGCGGGCCGACGAACTCGAATCCCGCGCCGAAGACACCGAAGAACGGGCTGAGGAGGCCGAAGCGGCCGCAGACGACGCCGACGGCCGGGCAGCCGACCACGCCGAGAAGTTAGACGGGGTCGACACCGAGATCGAGTCGCTCCGCGAGCGGTTCGACAACGCCCCGGTCGACGCGGGCGGGGCCGTCGACTACCAGGAGTCGGTCCAAGCCGACCTCGACGACGCGAAAGAAGCGGTGACGGCGGCGCAAACGGAGTTGGCGTCGGCGCGGGAGCAGCTTGCGGAAGCGAAAGAGCTCCGTGCGGCGGGGAAGTGTCCGGAGTGCGGCCAGCCGGTCGAGGGGTCGCCGCACGTCGCCGCCATCGACGACCACGAGAAGCAGGTAGCCGATCTCGAGACCGAACTCGAGGCGGCGAGGGCCCGGCGCGAGAAGCTGACAGAGCGGGCGGAGACCGCCCAGTCGCTCGTCGACGCGGAGTCACGGATCGAACGCCTGCGTGAAAAACGATCCCTGATCGAAGACCGGATCGCGGACGCCGAGGACGCCGCAAGCGAGCGTCGCGCGGAAGCCGAATCCCTCCGGGATGACGCCGCCGAGTACGAGACCGAAGCCGCCGAGAAACGGGAGGCCGCCGAAACCCAAGCCGAGGCGGCCGCCGAGGCCGCCCAGCGGGTCGAGTCGCTTGCGGCGGAGTTGGAGGCGGTCGAGGAGGCTACCGAACGGCTCGACCGGGTTGCGGACCGCCGGACCGAACTCGACGAGGCCGACGCGCGGATCGACAGGCTCCGGGAGCGCCGCGAATCGATCGCCGACCGCAACGACGAACGCCGGGAGTTCCTCGCGGAGAAGCGGGATCGCCGCGACGAACTCGCCGACGCCATCGACGAGTCCCGGATCCAGGAGGCGAAGGACAACCGGGCCGAGGCCGAATCGTACTTGGACCGCGTCGGCGAGAAGCTCGACGAACTCCGGGACCGCCGGGACGAGATCCAAAACGGGATCGGGAGCGTCAAAAACGAACTCTCGGAGCTCGAAACCCTCCGGGACAAAAGGGAGACACTCGCCGACCGGGTCGCAGACCTCGAATCGCTTCACGCCGAGATCGCCACGCTCGAGTCCACGTACACCGACCTCCGCGCGGAGCTCCGGAAGCGGAACGTCGAGACGCTCGAGCGGATGCTCAACGAGACCTTCGAGTTGGTGTACGGCAACGACGCCTACGCCCGGATCCGGCTGGACGACGAGTACGAACTCACCGTGTTCCAGAAGGACGGAACCGCGCTGGAACCGGGGCAGCTTTCGGGGGGCGAGCGCGCGCTGTTCAACCTCTCCTTACGATGTGCCATCTACCGGCTGCTCGCGGAGGGCATCGAGGGGTCGGCGCCGATGCCGCCGCTGATCCTCGACGAACCCACGGTGTTTCTCGACTCCGGGCACGTCTCCCGGCTGGTGGACCTCGTCGAGGAGATGCGGAGCCTCGGTGTCGCACAGATCCTGATCGTGAGCCATGACGACGAACTGGTCGCTGCTGCTGACGACTTGGTGACCGTCGAGAAAGACCCCACGACGAACCGGTCGACGGTCCGTCGCCACGAGGACGCCGCGCTCGCTGCGGCGGAACTCGGCGGCGACGACTGACGCGGATAGTCGGTCAGTGGCACGCGGAGGCGACCGGTGGCCTCAACACCAACGACCGCGACAGCAGGGTTATGGGTACGTCGCTTCCGACCCGGACACAGCAGGCAGAGGCGGTTCTCGACCGATTGTACGACGAGTATCCCGACACGACCATCTCACTCCGCTTTTCGAACCGACTCGAACTCCTGGTTGCGGTGGTGCTCTCGGCGCAGTGTACCGACGAGCGTGTCAACGGAGTGACCGAGGCGCTGTTCGAGAAGTACGAAACCGCCGCCGACTACGCCGCCGCCGACGAATCCGAACTCGCCGACGACATCTACGGGATCACGTTCCACAACAACAAGGCGGGCTACCTGCAATCGATCGGCGAGGCCCTGGTCGAAGACCACGATGGCGAAGTCCCCGACACGATGGCGGCGTTGACCGATCTGAAGGGTGTCGGCCGGAAGACCGCGAACGTGGTGCTCCAGCACGGTCACGACGTCGTCGAGGGTGTCGTGGTCGACACGCACGTCCAGCGGCTCTCGCGGCGGCTGGAGCTCACCGATCAAAAGCGCCCCGAGGCGATCGAGCCGGAACTGATGGAGCTACTCCCCGAGGACGACTGGCAGCAGTCCACACACCTGTTCATCAGCCACGGGCGAGCAGTCTGCACGGCGAGAAGTCCCGACTGCGAGGCGTGCGGGCTCGAAGACATCTGTCCCTCCTCGAAACGCGACGGCGACGTCGACCTCGCGTCGGGCGAGGCTTGGGAGTGAGACGGACGGGGTCAGACAGCGACCCTACGCGAGCACGTACCGGGTCAGAAACTGGTAGAGTCCGAGAAACCACGCGAGAAACCAGAAGATCACGTAGCCGAAAACACCCACCCGGAGCCGGCCGCGCCACGCGCCCATGTCCGGGTGGAGGTCGTCGAGGTCGATGTCCTGGTCCGGGTCAGCGTAGAGGTCAGCCTCGCGTTTTACCTGGAGAATACGAACGATCCCGGTGAGTGCGAACGCCAGCAGCGCGTACGCCTGCAGCCCCAACAGCGCGTGGAGCACGAGCACCCCCTGGAGTTGGTCAAGCAGTCGGGGTATCATCCAGGTGACGACCGGGATCGTATTGAGTACGAGTCCGGGGACGATGAATCTGAGATGGTGTACCAGGACGCCCCAGGTCACCACCTCCGCGTCGATCATGATCCACGCGCCGTAGAGGTAAAACGGGAGGCTCGCGGTGACCATCAGCGCGGCACCGGTCGCGATGGCCGAATCGGATACCATCGGATCCGCTATGAGGTCCCGCAGTGTAAACCATCCGACTCGCGCTGACGTATCGCTCCGGGGTAGGAAGCCCGGACCGGGGAACCGTTACCCTAAGGAGTCTGCCGGATCAACCGTGAGGTGATGACGGAGTCCCCGAAGGAATCGTCCGCAGCGGACCGTAAAGCGTCCGGCACGGACGCCGGAGAGACGGAGGCGCCGGCGGACGCCGAGCGGGCAGCGGCGGAGCCCAGCGATGCCGCCACGTCGAACTCGGGGGCCAGCGCCCCATCCTCGGGGACGGAGTCCGACGACGAGGACGGGAACGGCGGCGGCGGGGACGACGGGAACGACGACCTCGACGCGCTCCGGGAGCAGGTCGAAGCGACCTACGACTTCGAGGACTTCGGCCCGGCGGACATGGCCGAAATGAGTCTGGAGGAGTGGGAAGCGGCGTTCGACCCCGAGACGTGGATCGTCGGCGAGGAACTCCTCGACCGGGTCGAACAGGAGCTCACCGCCCGCGTCGCGATCCGCGAGATATTTGCGATCGTCGAGCGCGTCTCCGACGGCGAAGAGCGCGTGGTCGCCTACTCCGACGAGGGCTACGCGGTCATCTACGCCGACGGCAGCGTCGAAGGCGAGGGGACGGTGCTCCGCGACGTCAAGCCGACGGTCGCGCTCTGTTCGATGGACAGCTACGACCTGATGGACCCTCCCGAGGACGGCACCCTGCCGGAACCCCGGGAGGTCGTCGAAGGCAGCGGCGAGTTCGGGAACCTGATGCTCCAAGTCGTCGCCGGAGTGCAGGTGGTGGTTGGCCTCGTGTTGCTGGGTGCGTGGCTGGCGCTGCCGTCGCTGTCGACCGTTGTGGCCCCGATCGCCGCGATCGGCTTCCTGCTGATCGGCTTGTTCCTGTTTCTGGTGGTCGCAAACGCCCGGCTTTCCGATCGGTTCCGCGTCGAGGAGTTCCGGAACCGACTTCGCGCGCTGGAAGGCGCAGACGAGCAGTGGGAGGACGTGCTTCCCGAGGACGTGAGCAACAGCATTGACGGCGGAGACGCAGCCGATGAGCGGCCCGAAGTGGAAGCCAACGGTAGACGGACGGACCCCGACGAAAGCGGGGCGGCCGGCTCGGACGCGACCAGCGGTTCCGGACCGTGAAGTACCTCGGGGCAAGCCCCGAGGCTTCACCGTTTTGGGTCGGCACCGCACCCGGTAGGCGAATTTAATTCCTCCCGACCTTCTCCGTGAGGA
>UEZX01000028.1_pt1 | contig 12781 bp, 15 predicted proteins | sample 1903831 | NCBI WGS metagenome assembly UEZX01 (sample SAMEA4776353, study PRJEB27445) | saltern metagenome | biome: Hypersaline environment; feature: solar saltern; material: Pellet | place: Spain | collected 2012-08 | depth 0 m | reverse complement strand
CTCGCCGGAGTTGAACCGCCCGGGCGCGATCCACGTCGGGCTCCGGGTTGCGGATCTGAACGCGTTCTACGCCGAACTCGACAGCGACGTGGAGACGCTGAGCGCCCCGCGGACCACCGACAGCGGGACGCGGATCCTGTTCGTTCGGGACCCGGAAGGCAACCTGATCGAGGTGCTGGAGGTCTGACCCCCACGAACCCCCCTCTCACACGAATTGTTCTGACGAATTTCCGGTCATCACCGGGGACGGGGTCGGCGTTGACCGGCCATCGAGTACAGTAATCCGTATCAGGCCTCGGGGGCCGTCAGGCGGTCGTTGAGCGTTCGGAGCGTTGCCTCCAACTCGCGGCGGTTGAACCGGTCTGTCAGCGGCGCGAGCAGCCACCGGACCGGGCGCGGGAGCCCGAGGTCGTACGTCGCCGTGTAGGTGAGACGAGTCCCGCCTTCGACCGGCTCGAACGCCCACTCGATCCGGCCGTCGATGTCGCCGGAGAGCTCGAAAACGATCCGTTCCGGCGGGTTGTGGACGACACCTCGGACCTCCCCCTGAAACGAGAGCCCGAACAGCCCGTAGGTGTAGGTCGCGCGCTTGCCGCCGTTGTCGAGCGTGCCGACGGTCTCGACGCCGGAGAGTCGCGGCGAGATCCGCGCTTGGTTCTCCGGGACGTCCATATACTCGAACACCGCTTCGGGAGGTCGGTCGATGACCGTTTGAACGGAGGCTTTCATACCCGTAGTTCGGACGCGACGGATAAAACACCACAGGGCTGGGCCCGAACCGGACACCGGGTGGGGCTTTTCCCTGTGCGACCCCTTGAGTGGGTAATGGCGACAGGCGAGGAGTGGTCCGGGGACGCGACGGCCGACGGGACGACAGCAGCCCGTGACGACACCGACCCGCGGTCGGCGACCGACCCCGAGGGCCACCGGCACGACGGTGACCGTTCTCCCACCGACGCGGCGGTATCGGACGGGACAGCAGCCGAGACCGTCCCGGCGGTGGCCGCTAGCGGACTGTCGAAGCGGTTCGGGGCCGGCTCAGATGCGGTCACGGCAGTCGACGACGTCTCCGTCGAGATCGAGCCGGGGTCGATCGTCGGGCTGCTCGGCCCGAACGGCGCCGGCAAGACCACCCTGATCAAATCGATCCTCGGGATGGTCCTCCCCGACGAGGGGTCCGCCCGGATCCACGGGATCGACGTCCGGGAGGAGCCCCGAGTGGCGTACGCGCGCGTCGACGCGATGCTCGAAGGCGCGCGGAACGACTACTGGCGGCTGACCGTCCGGGAGAACCTCCGGTATTTCGCCGCGATCGGCGGCGTCGATCCCGGCTCGGTCGCCGACCGCCACGACCGGCTGCTCGACCGGTTCGGGCTCCGGGCGAAGGCCGATACCGCGGTTCGGAACCTCTCACGCGGGATGAAACAGAAAGTGTCGCTCGCGAGCGTACTCGCCGGCGACGCCGACGTGGTGTTTCTCGACGAGCCGACGCTCGGCCTCGACGTGGAGAGTTCCCGAACCCTCCGGGAGGAACTCCGACGGATTACCGAGAACCGCGGGCTGACCGCAATCGTGAGCAGTCACGATATGGACGTCGTCGAGGCGGTCTGCGACCGGGTGCTGATCATGTCCGGCGGCCGGATCGTCGCCGACGACACCGTCGAGGCGCTGCTCTCCGGCGACGGGCGACACGGCCTCCGGATCGAAAGCCGCGACCTGGATCCGGCGTTGGTTGCGGATCTCCGCGGGAAGTTCGATGTTGTCGACGTCGACACCGGCGGCGAGCGCACGCGGCTCGAAGTCGCTGCCGACACCGACGACCTCTACGCGCTGATGGCCCGACTTCAGGCGTCCGGCGTCACGATCGAGGGGCTGGACGCGGTCGATCCGGATCTCGAAGACGTGTTCGTCGCGGTGACCCGCGACGAGGAGTCCCGGTAGATGGGTCAGCAATCGGAGCCTCATAGGGAAGCGGGCCCGAGACCCGCGGGCTACTACCGGCTGGCGCGGGCGGTGCTGTACCGCGAGGCAGTATTGTTCGTCCGCTACCCCGCGAACGCGATCGGCGGGGTCGTGATCGCGGTGTTCTTCTTCGGGGTGCTGTTCTACGGCGGCCGGATGGTCGCCGGACGGGCGCTGACGGATTCGATCGAGGGGATCATCGTGGGATACTTCCTGTGGACCCTCTCGGTCGGCGCGTACTCGGCGATCTCGAACGACATCGGCAGCGAGGTCCAGTGGGGGACGTTGGAGCGTCACGTAATGACGCCGTTCGGGTTCGCGCCGGTAGCGCTTCTGAAAGGCGTCGCAAAGGTCGTCCGGACGTTCCTGACGTCGGGGATCGTGCTGGGCGTCATGCTCGTCGTCACCGGGACCGCCCTCGAACTCAACGCGCTCACGATCGTGGTCGTCGCGGGGCTGTCGATCACCTCGGTGCTTGGGCTGGGGTTCGCTGCGGGCGGGATCACCCTGCTGTACAAGCGGATCGGCAACTGGCTGAACCTGCTGCAGTTCGGGTTCGTGGTCCTCGTCTCGGCGCCGTCGCTGGGGATTCCGTGGCTGCGGTACCTGCCGTTGGCCCACGGAAGCGGCCTCCTCCAGCGGGCGATGCTGGACGGCACCCGGCTCTGGGAGTTTCCCGCCGCCGACCTGGGGCTACTGGTGGCCGTCGCTGTGGGCTACCTCGGAGCCGGCTACCTCGTCTTCCAGTACGCGACGCGGCGGGCCCGGCGGCTTGGCGTGCTCGGCGATTACTGACGGGGGAAGTCTGCCGGTCGCTGTTGGGGAGCCGGTCAGTTCGGGTCGGTTGTTGAGTCACGTGATGCGGACGCAACACAGCCGCCCGAACGGTGGAAGGTGGACGCTCCTCGCAGGACTACTCCTCAACGGTGCCGTCATCGACGAACAGCAGCACCTTCTCGCCGGGCACCAGATCATCGACGAGCAACCCGAACTCGTCGCGTTTGGCGAACGACCGGACGTGAGGTTCGGTGGCGTCCTTGTCGCCTCGCTCACAGACGAGTTCGAGTGTGCCGGCATCGTCGGCTCGGAGCTTGAACTCTCGCATATCATAGGTTATCACGGTCCCGCGTATAGATGTACGCACAAGTGTGGGGACAGCCCTGAAAACGGGGTCGATCAGTCGACATGGATTCGTCAGACGTCGTCCGAGTAGCACCGGGAGCATGACCGAACGGATTCAAGTTGATCGCGTCACAGCGTAAGGTATGGAGCTCACACCTGACCTCGACGGCCGGACAGCGCTCGTGACGGGAAGTGCGACTCGGGTTGGCCGCGAACTGTTGCTGACGCTTGCCGCGTGCGGTGCCGACGTGGCCGTCCACTACCACACGAGCGAAGACGCCGCGGAAGCGACCGCCGCGGAGGCTCGTGAGTACGGCGTCGACGCGACGACCGTTTCGGGGGACGTGACCGACCCCGACGCGGTCGACGCGCTGTTCGACGACGCCGAAGCGGCGCTCGGGACCGTCGACGTACTCGTCAACAACGTTGGAAACTTCGACCCAAGACACTGGTCGGAGATCGAGTGGTCGGCGTGGCGCAACGCCGTCGAGAGCACGTTCTACGGGACCGTGCTCTGCTCGCGCCGGGCGCTCGACGGAATGCGCGAGCAAGGCTGGGGGCGGATCGTCAATATCGGGTTCGCCGACAGCGACCGGATGCACGCACATCCGGTGAACTTCCCGTACTTCGTCGGGAAAACCGGAGTCCTGATGTTCACCCGAATGCTCGGGGCGGACACCCAAGACGACGGGATCACCGTGAACGCGGTGTCGCCGTTCGCCGTCGAAAACACCGTTTCGGACGTCTCGTCGTTCCCCCGAGGGCGGGCCGCGAACTTCGAGGAGGTCGCCGCGCCACTTTTGTTCTTCCTCGGAGAGCACGCCGCCTACATCAGCGGCGAGAACGTCGCGATCGACGGCGGACGACTCCCGGAGCAGTGAGCACGGGCTCCGGGACAACTGTCGCTCTCGGCTATCGGCCTGCGCCCGCCGGGTATCGGCTTGACCTCCGGCTATTCGCTCGAATCGTCCTGCAACCCACGCGTGAAGTAGGCGGCCGCCCCCGGATCCGAAGACAGGCGTTCGAGCCCTGCGGCCCCACAGCGGTCGCAGCTGTCGGAATCGTCGGGAACCGCGTACACAGTCCCGCAGTCGGGACATGAGAGATATCGGAGTCCAAGCATTGGTATCGTCTCTCCCGGCAGGCCCAAAGCCGTGCTGTTCGGGGTCCGATCATCGGAGGTCACGTCGCGGAGTCGACAGGGTCGGCGACCTCGGCGTGTGGCTCAACGCCGGCGAACTCGAACCGGGCGCCACCCTCGGCGCTGTCCGTGAGCGTCACGTCCCACCCGTGGGCTGCTGCGATCCGGGACACGATCGCGAGCCCGAACCCGCTTCCTCCCTCGGCGGTCGTATAGCCCGGTTCGAACGCGGATTCTCGGACCTCCCGCGGGATCCCGGGGCCGTCGTCGGCAACGTAGAAGCCGGCCTGATCGTCGAGCGGCCCCACGGTAACTGTCACGGCCCCGTCGCTGTGGACGGCCGCGTTACGGAGGAGGTTCTCCAACAGCCGGCGGAGCCGTCCCGAGTCGGCCTCGATCGCCGGCGACGCAGTCACCGCGAGTTCCGCCGAGTCGGCGCCCACGCTTTCAAACGCGGTCCGTGCGACCGCCCCCAGGTCGGTCGCCTCGGTCACCGCGACGCTGTCGCCCTCGCGGGCGAGCGTCAGGAGCTCATCGAGCATCCGCTCGAACCGGTCGTGTGCGTCGTCAAGCTTCTCGAAGAACTCCGCCTCGCCGGTGTCCCTTGCCAACTCCGCGGCGGTCTGTGCGGTCGTCAGGGGCGTCCGGAGGTCGTGTGAGGCAACCGAGATGAACTCCTCGAGCCGCTCGTTCTTCCGCGCCAACTCCTCGCGGCGGCGACGTTGCGAGGTGATATCCCGGAGGATTCCGGCACACCCGCGGTACTCGCTTCCGAACGGTAGCGGCGCGAGGTGGTCCCGACACGGGATGCGGTCGCCTCCTTTGGTCCGGATCTCGATCTCGAACTGCTCGGCGTCGGGCCCCGACGAGGACACGACCGACCGCAGCGCCTCGTCGGCCCTTTCGACGCTCTCGTCGGTTTTCACCACCGACGGTTCGGCTCCGACGAGTTCTTCGCGGTCGTAGCCGGTCAGTTCGGCGAACGCCTCGTCGACGTACGCGAACCGACCGTCGGCGTCGACGACGTACGTGGGATACCCCAGCGCCCGCAGGACCGCGGAGTATCGCTCGCTGTCGAGTCCGGTGTGGTACTCCCGGACTGCGTGCTCGATCCGGTTTGCCAGCCGCTCGTGTTGCTCGGGACCGCCCTTCTGGAGGTAGCCGGTAACACCCGCGTTGATCGCCCGACTCGCGATCGACTCGCTACCTTTCCCGGTGTACAGTAAGAAAGGAAGGTCGTCGGATCGGTCTCTGACCCGCGACAGTAGCTCCAGGCCGTCGGTGCCGGGCATCTCGTAGTCGCTGACAACGCAGTCGAACGACTCGGCCCGGAGTCGCTCGATCGCCGCGTCCGGGTGCTGGACCGTCATGATGTCTGCCGAGGGGAGTTCCCGGCTCAGGAACGCCTCGGTCACGTCCAGGAACGACCGGTCGTCGTCAACGTGGAGGATGCGGATTCGATCGGGTGTATACCGGTGCTCAGTTCCGTATGACATCTTCGTGCGCGCACGTACGTCTCGAACGTGTTTGGATCCCGGTCCTAACCTATTAGGCCTACCCAACGTTCCCCGGGCCGGGTCGTCGACGTCAGGATGGGGTGTTCAGCGCCAGTACTTATGCTGTTGGCTATAACGACGTGAAGAGTTTCGACACCCCGGGGTGTCGAAATCCGTCACGTGACGATAGCCGACAGTATTAATCCGTGGCTGCTGCGCACTCCGGATCCGGTCCGGAGACACCGGACACGGCCACGTCGGGCTGAGACCCCTCCGAGACACTGATAATTGAAAACGATTATGGCTGGCGATCTTCCGAATCAGTCGTAGTTATTTATACTACGAGTCCATATTCCGTATCGTATGCCCGGCGTGAATGCATTGAACGGAATCGCTGTACCGCTGCAACAAACACAGGGTGACGCAGCCACGGAGATCGCGAGCAACACGTTGCTCGCGTCGTCGCTGTGGGTCAACGTCGCCCTCGCCGGACTCTCGGCGCTGTTGTTCGTCTATATGGGCCGGAACATCGCAAACGGGCGAGTGAAAGCCATCTGGGGTGCGACGCTGATGATTCCGCTGGTGTCGATTTCCAGCTACCTCGGCCTCGTGTCCGGGCTCACAGTCGGGTTCATCCAGATGCCGGCGGGCCACGCACTCGCCGGCGAGGTGATACTCAGCCAGTGGGGTCGGTACCTCACGTGGGCGCTGTCGACGCCGATGATCCTGCTCGCGCTCGGCCTGCTTGCCGACGTCGATATCGGGAGCATCTTCACCGTCATCGCCGCCGACATCGGGATGTGTATCACCGGCCTCGCGGCCGCGCTGATCACGTCGTCGTACGGGCTCCGGTGGGCGTTCTATCTCATCAGCTGTGCGTTCTTCCTCGCCGTGCTGTACGCCCTGGTCGCCCAGTGGCCGGACGCCGCTGCGGAGGCTGGAACCAGCGAAATATTCAGCACGCTGCGGGCGCTCACGATCGTGCTGTGGCTGGGCTACCCCATCATCTGGGCGATCGCTCCTGAGGGCTTCGCGCTCATCCCGGTCGGCATCTCGTCGTGGGGGTACTCCGCACTGGACGTGTTCGCAAAGTACATCTTCGCGTTCCTGCTGATCCGCTGGGTCACCAACAACGAGTCGTCGATTCGCGACTTCGCCATCACCGGTAGTGGTGGCGGCGCCGCACCCGCAGACGACTGATACGGATCGGACACCGACTCACTGGCCATCGCCGGCCACGTTTTCGGCGACCGGTAATTGGCTACAGCAGTCCGCCCGAGGCGGACCCCCGTACCGACCCGTTTTTCCTGACGAACACGGCCATCGAGCGGTGACTCCGGCGGATGGGGGAGATTCTCCACAAACCACTTATACTACCGCTTTCGAGAGAGTGGTATGATCGAACCGTTACAACTGTCGCTTGACCCCACGCAACTCGGTATCGAGTTCGGGAGCGGCGCGGCCATCGGCGGCATCATCGGCTTTGCGGCGAAAAAGATCGCGAAGATCATCGCCGTCCTCGTCGGCATCGAACTGGCGGTGTTCAAGTTTCTCGAATCCCGCGGCATCCTGACGGTCGACTGGGAGCGGCTGAGTTCCGGTATCCTCGAGAACGCCCAGGTCGCGGCCGACGGCACCCCGCCGAACTGGATCTCGACGATCCTGTCGACGCTGTCGATCTCGGCGGGGTTTACCGGCGGGTTCCTGGCCGGATTCAAGAAGGGATAACGCGGGTCGTCGCCGGCTATCGGGTACTGATCTCGTCTTTGTCCTTGATGACCCGCGTCTCGGCTTCCCCCGAGGTCAGTTCGTTGACCAGGTCGTAGAAATCGTTCCGCATCCCCGCGGGGAAGGTGATGACACCGACCCACGACCCGTCGGGTTGCCACTCTTCGCGTTCCAAATCGCCGTACTGACGGACCTGCGCCTGTGCGCTCCCGGCGTAGTCGGCGGGTACCTGAACCGCCACAGTCACTTCGTCGAACCGGATGGGGATCACCGGCCGGAGCGCGTCCAAGGCGTCGTCGACTTGGGCTTCGACCGGCTCCATCGGATCGACCTGGAACCCAGCCTCCTCCAGGGCACGCTCGATACGCTCGGGCGGGTGCGGGGCGTTGTCCATCTGCGGATTGACCGCGTTGCGTGCGATCCGGTTGATCAGGTTCTTTCGCTTCTGTTCCTGCATCGCCCGGCGCTGGTCGGCAGTGATCTGGATCTCGCCGTCGCTGACGACGTCCGGGATGATATCCAAGGGTTCGGTCGTGTCGAACACCGTCTCGAGATCCGATTCGGCGGGTCGGTCGCCGCGGGAGGCGTCGGAGAAGACGTCCTCGGCGGCGATGACGTCCTCCAACTCGCCCTCGAACTCGCCGCGTTTCATCGCGAGCGCCGCGTCGGGGTCCACGAGGACCTCGAACCGCTCGCCGTGCGATTCGAGCCGAGCAGTCACTGCCTCATCGAGTGATATCATACCACCACCTACTGTCCCCGAGGTAAAAAGCCCTCCCAGGCCGGGTGAGTCGAACACCGCACGGACTGTTGGCCGGGGGCCGAGTGTCCCGTTCTACGACGCCAGTTGCTCGATGATACCGACCAGATCGGATTTGTCTTGTACGCCAACGACGCGTTCGGCCTCCTCGCCGTTCTTGTAGAACGCCAGCGTGGGGACCGACCGGACGCCGGCGTCTTGGGCGACCGCCCGCAGGTCGTCGATGTCGACTTTCAGGACCGTCGCGTCGGTTTCGGCGGCGATCTCCTCGACGGTCGGCTCGAGCATCTTGCACGGCCCACACCACTCGGCGTGGAAGTCGACGAGGACGACGTCGTGATCGCCCAGCAGGTCTTCGAGGTGGTCTTCGCTCTCAACGTGGATCGGCGCGCCGGTTGTCTCGGGTGTACTCATCACTTCCCTGTTGGAGGGCCACCCCCTTACTTATTTCGAGGCTGGGACCTCGGATCGCACGACCGCCATTGTGATTCGAGGACCGTCCGGCTGTTGTCGCCGCCCGCGATCACTCCCCGCCGTCTTGCCGCCCCGCAACGGTGTATTCGAGCAGGACCCCGTCGTCGATCCGGCGGACGCCGTCCAGGGACAGGTCGGGAAACGACTCCACGAACCCGTCGCCGTCGGCGAGAGTTGGCGCGTCCCGACCGCCGACGATCACCGACCCCACGTACACCGAGAGTTCGTCGACCAACCCCGCGGCGAAAAGCGAGTGGATGATCTCCCCGCCACCCTCGACCATCAGGGTCTCAAGACCCCGCGCTCCGAGTTCCGGAAGCGCGTCGGCGAGTGCAACCCGGTCGTCGCCGGCGACCACAACCTCGGCGCCCGCCCGTTCGAGTGCGCTCCGACGGGCGTCGGCCGCGGCCGACGAAACGACCACGTAGGTCGTTGCTTCAGTACCGAGGATCCGGGCGTCGACCGGCGTCCGGCCGCGCGAGTCGACGACGACCCGAGCCGGGTTCGTGGGGTCGCCGCGGTCGCTTCGTGCCGCCCGGAGCGACGGGTCGTCAACAGTCAGGTGGGGGTCGTCGGCGAGCACCGTCCCGACACCGACGAGTACCGCGTCGGCGTCGGCGCGGAGTCGGTCCACACGGGCGAAATCGTCGGGGCCGCTGATCCGAACCTGCTCGCGGCGGCGCGTCGAGAGCTTCCCGTCCGCGCTCATTGCGGCGTTGACGAAGACGTACATATCGGGCGGAGACGCCGGCGGATCAAGCGGGTTTCGGTGCGTTGGGCGATCCGCCGGAGCCGACACGGGGAGCCACGGAATATATATCGGATGGACTTATATGACGGTGCGTGGTTGGTAGCACAACGATGCCGCCGAAGGTACTGATGCTCGGGTGGGGGTTCCCACCGAACGTGAGTGGCGGGCTCGACACCCACGTCGGGGAGTTGTTCGACGGGATGCAGGCTCGTGGGGTCGACATCGAACTCGTGTTGCCGGCGGAGTACGCCCCCGAGGACCGCGGGGGGATCGTGGGCGTCCCGACGGGCGACGGGGACATCATCACCCGCGTCGGGCGGTTGAGCCAGACGTTCGCGGAACGTGCGGCCGAGGCGGATGTCGTCCACACCCACGACTGGTTCGGGTACGGCCCGGGGTCGCGGGCGAAGGCGAACGCCGACGTGGAGTGGGTATCGACGTTCCACTCGCTCTCGACGGATCGGAACCTCGACCCGCCGAGCCGGGAGGTCGAGACCGAGCGCCGGCTCGCCCGCCGCGCCGACCACCTCATCGCAGTCAGCCAACTCACCGCCCGGGACGTGAAAGACCAGTACGGCGGCGACCCGACCGTCATCTACAACGGGTTCTCGAAGTGTGCCACGACCGGTCGGGACTTCAAATCCGAACTCGGGATCGACGGCGAGATGCTGTTTTTCGTCGGACGACACACCGATCAGAAGGGGATCGACCACCTGGTGTACGCAATGGAGCGCCTCGACCGCGACGACGTCACCCTGGTGATCGGTGGATCGGGCCACCTGACCGACCAACTCAAGCGGTTCGCGGAGTTGCTCGGAGTCGGCGACCGGATCGAGTGGGTCGGGTACGTTCCCGAGGTCGAACTCGGCGACTACTACGCCTCCGCGGACCTGTTCGTGTCGCCGTCGCTGGCTGAACCGTTCGGGATCACGATCACGGAGGCGCTGTCAGCCGGGACCCGGGTCGTCGCCACCGAGAGCGGCGTCACCGAGGTCCTTCCGGAAGAGTCGGTGGTTGAGGTCGATCCCGACTCGAAATCCATCGCCGCCGGCATCGGACGCGCGCTCGAACTCGATGGCGTCCCGGAGTTCGATCCGATCACCTGGGACGAGGTCGTCGACGAGACGGTCGCGTTCTACGAGCAGGTCGTGTGAGTTCCGCTGCCGTCACCGCGGAACGAACACGACGGCCCTCGCCGGACCCGGAACCCAGTCACCGCAGGACACGCACGTCCGTCACCGGCTCCGGATGTCTGATCCGATACCCCTCGGCGGTCGGGGAGAGCCCTTCGCTCTGTGTCGTCTCGCCGGCGGCCTGATACGGGCTGTCGCTTCCGGCGCCTTGGTACGGGCTGTCGCTTCCACCTGCCTGACTCGGGCTGTCGCTTCCACCCGCCTGACTCGGGCTGTCGCTTCCACCCGCCTGACTCGGGCTGTCGCTTCCCGCACTCTGGTACGGGCTGTCCGTCGGCGCGGACTGGTAGGGGCTGTCGGCCCTGACTCCATCGTATGGGCTATCGACCGGCGTTGCCCCCGATCCGGCGGCACTCCCCGGGGCGTTGCGGTCGAAATCCTCCGGCGGGAGGTAGATCCGTTCGCCGACGTCCGAGCGGACGACAACGGCGGTGTCACGGTCTCCCCGCATCGTGATCACGGTCTCCCCGCTCTCGATTGTCACGGAAAACGAGACGCTGTCGTCACCGGCGGAGTCCGAACGCGGTGGTGTCATACCGAACAGGTCGACGGCGAACCACTTATATTTCCGCTGTCATACTGTTGGCTATAACGACGTGAAGATTTTCGACACCCCCGGGGTGTCGAAACGCGTCACGTGACGATAGCCGACAGTATCAGGGTCGATAAAAACGGTCCTCTATGACGAACAGCCCGTCGGATCGGTCGGATCGGCCCCGAATATCAAGTAGGGGGGTCACGAATCACGGGTATGGATATTCGGGATGCGACCACGGAAGACATCGACGCGATCCGCCGTGTTGCGGCCGATTCACTGCGAACATCGTACGATCACGCCATCGACGAGGAGGTACTCATGTCGGCCGTCGACGAGTGGTACAGTGCCGACCGACTGACCGACGGTTTGACCGACGACAATGTGGTGTTCGTCGTCGCAGTCGATTCGGGGTCGGTTGTCGGGTTCGCCCAGAGCGAGGTCTCGGAGGGGCGCGAGTCCGTCGGGTACCTCGATTGGCTTCACGTGGTTCCGGACCACCGCGGCGGCGGAATCGGGTCACAGCTGCTCACACGGCTCAAGCAGGAACTGGTCGGCGGCGGCGTCGACCGACTCGAAGGCCGGGTGCTGGTAGACAACCGTTCGGGGGTCTCCTTCTACGAGGAACAGGGGTTCAGCGAGGTCGGCACCCGGGCCGTGGAGATCCACGGGGAGCGGTTCGAGGAGCGCGTCTACACGACGTTCCTCGAGGCCACCGACTCCGACCCCAGCGGGCTCGTCGAGCGCTCGGTCGACGGTCAGCCCGTCTACGTTGCCTACGACGAGTCCGCCCGCGGGTCGGATGCGCCCTTCTTCGCCGTCTATCTCGATGAGGCTCGAGAGCATCCCTACGGCTGGATGTGCGGCGGCGACGAGGGCTTCGACGTTGCAATGGATACGATGGAACGCTTAGAGTGCAACAACTGCGGCAACCGCCGGAAGGCGGCGCGGTGGGACGCCGCGTACCTGTGAGTCGGGACGCTCCGCCCTCGGGAGCCGCGCTCAGTCGCCGCCCGCTTGCTTCTGGATGTCGTTGACGACGTCGGGGTTCCGGAGGGTCGTCGTGTCGCCGAGTTCCTCACCGTTTGCGATCTCCTCGAGCAGCCGACGCATGATCTTCCCCGAGCGCGTCTTGGGGAGTTCCGGCGTGAACGTCACCGACTCCGGACGGGCGATCGGACCGATGGCGTCTTCGACACCCGCGATGATCCGGTCGCGCATCTCCGCTGTCCCCTCGTATCCGTCTTCGAGGATGACGTACGCGTAGACCGCCTCGCCTTTCACATCGTGGTCGCCGCCGACGACAGCGGCTTCGGCGACGCCCTCGACCCCGACGATCGCGGACTCGATCTCCATCGTCCCCAGCCGGTGGCCCGAGACGTTGAGCACGTCGTCGACGCGGCCGAGAATCGTGATGTAGCTGTCGTCGTCGATCTTCGCGCCGTCCTCGGGGAAGTACACCCACTCGTCGGCGTCGGCGTCGGAGTACGCGTCCCAGTACTCGTCGATGAACCGCTCGTCGTTCCGGTAGAGCGTCCGTAACATCCCGGGCCACGGCCGGTCGACCGTGAGGTAGCCCGCCCGCCCGGCGTCGACCTCGTCGCCGTCGGTATCGACGA
>UEZX01000027.1_pt1 | contig 12908 bp, 14 predicted proteins | sample 1903831 | NCBI WGS metagenome assembly UEZX01 (sample SAMEA4776353, study PRJEB27445) | saltern metagenome | biome: Hypersaline environment; feature: solar saltern; material: Pellet | place: Spain | collected 2012-08 | depth 0 m | reverse complement strand
CGGGAACTACACCCGCGAGACCGTTCTCCAGCAGGAGGACTTCCAGAGTATCGGGACCGCCCAGGACGGATCCGGCGGCCCGTACGTCCCGGTGACGGTGTCGGAACCGATCGCCCCGGAGTTCGAGCAGTCGATGCGCGACACCGGCCTCGCACAACAAGGTGGGACGCGGTGTACCTACCAGGCCGACCCCAGCAGTACCGAGCCATGCCTCCTGCTCGTGGTCAACGACGAGGTCACCAACGCCTTCGGGATGAGCCCGGGTCTCGCCGACAGCCTCCGGACCGGCGAGTGGGCGGGCAACCCCGTCTTCCAGCTTCAGACCACCAACGTCTCGGAGGCCCAGGAGGTCTCGATCAACCTCCGCGCCGGTGCGCTCCCGGCGCAACTGGACTTCTCCGAGGAGAGCGGCGGGACGACCTCGTTCATCTCCCCGAGCCAGGGGGCGGACTTCCGAACCAACTCCCTGATCACCGGCATCATCGCCGTGCTCGCGGTTAGTGCGACGGTGTTCGTCCGGTACAAGGACGTGAGAGTCGCCGCGCCGATGGTCGTGACCGCGCTCTCGGAAGTCGTGATCCTGCTCGGTTTCGCCGCGGGGATCGGCTACCCGCTCGACCTGTCGGTGATCGCGGGGTTCATCGCCGTGATCGGAACCGGGGTCGACGACCTGATCATCATCGCCGACGAGGTGATGGCGGAAGGCGAGATCAACTCCAGACGCGTGTTCCAATCGCGGTTCCGGAAGGCGTTCTGGGTGATCGGCGCCGCCGCCGCCACCACGATCATTGCGATGTCGCCGCTCGCGATCCTGTCGCTCGGCGACCTCCAGGGCTTCGCTATCTTCACCATCCTCGGTGTGTTGGTCGGTGTGCTCATCACCCGGCCGGCGTACGGCGACATCCTCCGGTCGTTGACCACGATCGACCGCTGAGGCGGAGCGCTGCGTCGAACTCCGGCCGTTGCCCGCCGGTTCGGCGATGGCCGGAACCCGAAGACGGCGACCTGTTCGACCCCGTCGTGTTTGGCCTATCCGGTTAGGCGCCCATTTAAATAGGATACCGACACTATGTTGAAGTGTACAGGTCGATGACCGTCGCCGCCCCCCGTCGGCCCCCGACATAAACGGGACCTCAAACCGATGGCAACTGACTCATACCGTCCCGACTCCGCCCGTGTAGGCGCCGTCGACAGCCCCGGGTTCTGCCCGCTGCCGGGCCCCGATCCCTCCGAACCGGTCCGGGTCGCCCGGGTCGAACCCTACGACGACGCTCCCGACGAGTGTACGATCCATCCGGCGGACGCGCCCGCCGACACCCTCACGACGACATGGATCACCGCCCGCGAAGGGTCGTTCGTCCGACTCGACGCGATGCAGTAGCCCTCCCCGTCGGTTTTTGCCGACCCTGACCGGGTTCAAAACTCCGACAGCGACGACTGTTCGGCGGCCGCACGTACGTCGTCGGCCGTCGCCCACGACGCCCTGGCGCAGCCGGGCAGTTCCCCGGTGTCGCCGACGTATCGCCGCAGGAAATCACGGGTCACCGGGTCGCTGGGGTAGCCGCTGCCAACCGGGCCGTGGTCGGGGTAGTCGTCGTTGAGGGCATCGACCCGGGCGTCGCGCTCGACCTTTGCGATGATCGACGCGGCGGCGACGAGTGGGTACGTTGCGTCCGCCCCGTGTTCGGCGTGGATATCGGCCGATACCCCGATCCGCTCGGAGACGCCGTCGCCGACGCGGCGGGCGAACCGCGCGGCGTCGACGTCGCCGGCGTCGGCGACGACCCGATCGCGCTCCGTTGCGACCGCACCGATTGCCTCTGCGTGTGCGGCAACGGTGAGCGAGTTCATATCCGTCCCGGAGTCGTCGATCCGGTCGGTCGGGACGACTGCGACCCCGATCTCGACGTCCTCGCCCTCCCGGAGCGCGGCCGCAATCGACTCCCGTTTCGCCTCCGAAAGCCGTTTTGAGTCGTCAACACCGTCGGGGATCGCATCCGGGCGCGCCCGGATTGCGGCGGCCACCATCGGCCCGAGCACCGGTCCTTTCCCCGCCTCGTCGGTGCCGACCTGCGGCTCGCTGGGGTCGGAATCGACTGTCCCTCCACCGTTGCCGTCGCGGTCTGCGCCCTCGGTCATGCCTCGTTCGCGTCGGCGCCGCCGCCGTCTTCGCTCCCGTCAGCCGGCTCCGGCGCGCCCTCGAGCGGTTCGGGCGCCGCCTCTCGGAAGTACGCGGGGTCCTCGAACGGCTCCGATTCGCCGTAGACGCCGACCACGTCGAGGGCGGCCACCTCGGCACCGACTCCCAAGCGGTCGGCCAGGTTCGGCTCGGTACGGCCCTCGTCGCCGGAGACGAGTTCCTTGACGTAGAGCCCGCCGGCGCCGTGGATTTCTACAGTCGCATGGGTCGGGTCGTTGAGGCCGCCGGCCGTGTCGTACACCTCGCGGGTCCGCGTGATGCTCGCGCGGCGGTGGTCGACGCGGTGCGGGGTGTACTGTTCGACCGTCGCGCCGTCGAGTTCCGCCAGCGCGGTCGCGAGGCCGTCTTCGTCGACCGGCCCGTCGAACTCGACCTCGGCGCGGTAGCGCTTCGAGGCGTCGAGGCCTTTGACCCGCTCGACGGCGTCGTATGTGGCGAGCCCGAGGCGATCGACCTCGACGCGACCCTCGGCGAAGGCGTTGATGTCGCCTTCTAACCGGTCGGTATCGACATTGCGGCGGCGGGGCTCGATAACTTCGATCACGAACGGCCGGCCGGTGCCCACCATTCGGGCGTCGACGTCCTCGCGTCCTGCGCCGTGGAACTTCGCGTCGGTGCCGTCCATCACGTCGCGGACGACCGGCGCGGTCAGCTCCTCGACGCTGTGCTCGTAGAGGTAGCCGGTCCCGCCGCAGTTCTCGCAGGGTTGGCTGCCGACGTAGCCCGACCGATCGCAGGCGTTACACGGCCACTCGGTCTGGGGGATATCGCGTTCGAGCTTCCGATACCGGCCGTAGACGAACGCGGAGTGGACATCGACCTCGACTGTGTCCGCGTCGATGTCGAGGGTGAACTGGACGTCCGGCCGGCCGAAATCGACCATCGTCTCGGTCAGCGGTCCGACCCGCTTGCCGACTTCGCGGTTGAACTCCGATTTGAACGCCTCGCCCGCGTCGGGGTCTCTTTCGGCTGCCTCCCGGAACAGCCGCTCGTTTTCCTCGAGCAGCGGCGGCGTCCGGGTCCCGACCTGGTAGGTGTCGAACTCGACGTCTTCGACGGCCGCAGCACACCGCTCGGCCCAGGCGTCGAACTCGTCACACAACCCCTCACAGACCCAACACTCGGCGGTGTCGGTCGGCTCGTGCGGTTCGTCGTTGCCGAGGGCCGCCGCGACCCGGAGGCTTCGGCCCCGTTCTGCGTTTGTCAGGCCGTGGCTCCGGTCGGCGAAGACCCGTCCGAGACAGGCGTCGCAGACGGGTCCCTCCGCGTCGAGTTCGCGGGCGTCGGCGAGAACGTTCATACCGGGATAAGTGGAGGCGGTCGCTTCTACCTTGCCCTTCACCGAGCGAGGCCACGCGGAGGTTTATATCCGAACCCGCGGCCACCCGGCGTGTGAGCTGAGGAAGGCCCCGCGTCGGGCAGCGGTTGTTCGGCACGTCGACGCGGGCGGCAGCGCGAGGTGCCGACTGTTCGCCATTCGGGTCGCTGCTGACCCCCCATCTACCTACACGACCCCAGCAACTCCGAGCAGCCACCATCCCGGCGAGGCCGATCAAAGGGGCTGACAGGAAGACCGCCATCCCCAACACCACCACCCGCCTGTCACGCTGCTTCCCGGTCGGGTCGGCTAGCCACGTATCCGGCAGCCGAACGTTCCGGTCGTTCGCGCGCCGGACGATGTCGAAGACGTCGCCGACAGGGGAATCGAGTCGACGACGGCGTCGACGAGGAGGTTTATACTGTTGGGGACACGATCCGACCTCGTTGTCGGGGGCTATCGACCTGTTCCCCACATCGCTACCCGTCACCCGTCCGGATCCGACGTTCACCGTTACGAATCCACCCGCGAACCCGCCGCTACGGCTTCGACGGCCTTAGGTCCGACCGGACGCACTATCCCAGTAATGAATGCTGCGCTGGAACTCCACGATCTGCGGAAGTCGTACGGGGACGTCCAGGCGATTGACGGCGTCGACCTAACTGTCCCAGGCGGGTCGTTCTTCGGGCTGCTCGGCCCCAACGGCGCTGGCAAGACCACGCTGATCAAGATCCTGGTCGGACTGGTGCGCAAAACCGGCGGCGAAGCCCGCGTGTTCGGCCACGACGTCGAGACCGACTACCGGGAGGCCCGCGACCGGATCGGGCTGGCCCCCCAGGAGTTCAACGTGGACCAGTTTTTCCCGATCCGGGAGGTACTCGAACACAAGGCGGGGTACCACGGAATTCCGGCTGACCGTGCCCGCGACCGCGCCGACACGGTGCTGAAGCGCGTCGGGATCTACGAGAAGCGCGACACCCGCTTCGACTGGCTTTCCGGCGGGATGAAGCGCCGGTTCATGCTCGCACGGGCGCTTATCACCGAGCCGGACCTGCTCATACTCGACGAACCGACCGCCGGCGTCGACGTCCAACTCCGTCACGAGTTGTGGGAGACCATCGTCGACCTGAACCGACGGGGAACCACAATCCTGCTCACGACACATTACATCGAGGAGGCCGAGCGGCTCTGCGACCAGGTCGCCATCCTGGATTCGGGCCGCGTGCTCGATGTCGCCAGCCCCGAAGAGCTGATGCGTCGCGGCACCGACGACGTGGTCGTCGAACTCCGGAATGAGCCGACCGCCGTCCCGGATTTCACCACGCTCGACGACCGCGTGGAATCGGCCGAACTCGACGGGACGCGGCTCGTCGTCACCGCGCGACAGGGTGGACTGGTCGCCCCGGATGTCGTCCAGCGCCTCGACGAGGCCGGCCACGAGATCGTCGACCTGGAGATCCAGCGGACCTCCCTCGAAGAGGTGTTTGTGGAGATGACGCGTGCCGGCGAGGGCCGCGCAACTCCGGAGGTTGCGTCGCAGTGAGCTCCGAGACGGCCAACAGCCCGACCGACACGCCGCCCGCCGAGGCGGCCAGTGGCGCTACGGGATCGGACGCCATCGGCTTCTATGCGCTTTTCAAGCGCGAGGTGCTTCGGTTCTTCCGCCGGCCGCGGAACACCTTCGTGCCGCCGTTTATCACGAACGTGCTCTACTTTTCGGTGTTCGGCGTCATTCTCGGCGAGCGGATCAACGAGATCGCGGGCGTTCCGTACATTCTGTTTATCCTCCCCGGATTGGTCGTGTTGGGCGCCATCTCAAATGCCTTCGAGAACACCTCCTTTACGATCTTCCACGGCCGGTGGAACCGGTACATCGAGGAAGTGTTGACGTCGCCGCTCTCCTACCGGTCGATGGTGGGTGCGTACGTCCTCGCCGCCGCACTCAGGGGAGTCATCGTCGGCATCCTGATCTCGCTTATCGGGGCCTTCTTCACTCCGGTCGGGGTGGTCCGGCCGCTCTACCTGATCGCGTTCGGGATCGTGATTACCCTCCTGTTTGCGGCGCTGGGGGTCGCCGGTGGGCTGTGGGCCGACGACTTCGACGACCTCACGATGCTGAACCAGTTCATCCTCCGCCCCCTGGTGTTCTTCGGCGGCGTCTTCTACTCGTTGAACGAACTCCCGGCGACAATCCAGCAGGTGTCGCTCCTGAACCCGATGATATACATGGTCAACGGGGTTCGGTTCGGGTTCCTCGGGGTCAGCGAGGTCGACCCCAACGCGTCGCTGGCGGTGCTCAGCGGGCTGACAGTCATCGTCGTCGCGATCGACATCTCGCTGTTCCGCCGCGGCTACGGCCTGTCGGAGTGACTCAAATCGGCGTTTTCGTCTAAGGAACCCCTTTACAAACCCGCCGACACCGACGAGGTGCACTATGCGAAACGACACATCCGCAGCGTCGGCGAAGACGTTGTTCGTCGTCGCCGTCGTCGCGGCCGTCCTGGTGAGTGCGGTACTCGCCCCCGTTGCCTACGGCGCCGCGCAGTCCGCGCAGTCGGAGGGGACGGTGTCGGTCATCACGGTGTCCGGCACAATCACCGCTTCGACGGTTGACGCCGTCTCGGAGGACCTCCGCGAAGCCCGGACGAACGAGTCGATCCGCGCAGTGGTACTGAAAGTAGACAGCGGCGGCGGACTCGTCGCCCCCAGCGAACGGCTCTATCTCGAAGTGTTGCGAACGTCCGAACAGATGCCCGTCGTCGCGTCTGTGCAGGGAATCGGCGCTTCCGGCGCGTACTACGGGATGCTCCCGGCCGACGAGATCTACGTGCTCTCCTCTTCGGAGATCGGGAGCGTCGGCGTGATCGGTCCCGGTGGGAGCACTCCCGTCCCGGATTCGATCATCCGGACCGGTCCCGACAAGGCGCAGCCGACCGCCGAGGACCGTCGGCGGACGATCGAGTCGCTGAAACGGCAGTTCGTTGGCCGCGTGATGGAACACCGTGGCGAGTCGCTGTCGGTCTCCCGCGAGGAGGTCGCCTACGCAAAGACCTACCTCGGCCCTGAGGCCGCGAGCAACGGCTACGCCGACGGGGTCGGAGCGCTTCCGACCGCGATCGACCGCGCGGCCGAGATGGCCGGCATGGAAAAGTACGACGTGGTTCGGAAGGAGCCGCCGTTCCGTGGCGGGGTCTTCCTCCTCGCCGCAGAGAACGACAACGAAACGATGGTATACAAACAGGGACCGGGAACCAACGGCCCGGTTCCGGTCACCCAGCCGCTGTTAGTCGACGAGATTCCCAACCACGATCCCGAACAGGCCACCTATGATTCGGAGGTGACCCGCAATGTCAGCGCGTGAGATCGTTGCGCCCGCGGTCGCGTTCGTTGTGCTCGTCGCGGTGATCGTCGGCGGCGCAGCGGCGGTCCCGTTCGTCTCCGGCGGCCAGTCCGACGACGTGACGAACCTCGCGGACAGACAGACCGATGCCGACGCCGTCACCGTCCCCGAAGCGGCCGCTGAAGGGGAGATCACGATGGATAGCGACGCCGACTCGAAGACGGTGCTGATCGACAGGGCCCACGCCAACCAGATCTCCGACGAGAAGCTCTCGATGCTCGTGAACACGCTAGTGGCGAACGGCCACGAGGTCGACTTTGTCACCCAAGAGCAGGCTCGGGGCCCCGCGTGGAACGAGTCGCTCCGGAGCGCTGACGCGCTCCTCGTCGCAAACCCGAACCAGCCGTACACGCCCGGCCAACTCGCCGGTGTGGAAGCGTTCGCCGACGCCGGCGGACGGGTGGTGATGCTGTCCGATCCCGCGTCGATCCAGCAGTTCGGGATCTTCGGGTTCGGCACCCAACAGCAGTCGAACGACGACTCGGCGCTGAACGCCGACTTCGGTGTCTCGGTCCAGTCCGGCTACCTGTTCAACATGCACGAGTACCAGCAGACGTTCACGAGCGTCTACGCCACGCCCGGGGACGGCCCGCTTGCGGAGGGCGTCGACCAGGTCGTGGTTCGTGACGCGGCCGCGGTCTCGACCGCTGACGGCCAGACCGCGTTAACCGCCGGCGAGCAGACCCGGCTGTCGACCACCCGCCGTGCCGACACCTACGGCGTCGCGGTCCGGTCCGGGAACGTCTCGCTGGTCGGCGACACCGACTTCCTGACGCCCGAGAGCGCCTACGTCGCCGACAACAACGTCTTCATCGGCAACATCGCGGAGTTCCTCGTGACCGGCGAAAAGACCGGGAACGCGCCCGCACCGCCGTCCGAGGGTTCGGGTGGGTCGGCGCCGACCCGTTCCCCGACGGAGCGGACCGTCTGAGGCGTCCGCTCCCCTGAGAGTCCCGACCGGCCGGAACGGACCATTCTTGGCCGTCGAGCGGGATGCCCACGTATGCGACAGTTCCTGGTCGTCGGCCACGACGCCCCGACCGCACCGGAGTTCTCGCTCGACGACCTCGCTGGGGGCGCAGGACGCCTCGACGTCCTCTGTCGGTGCGTCACGAGCGCGTTTTTCCTCTCGCATTCGATCCGCGAGGCAGTCCAGGTCCACCTGGTGGTCGGTGACGAGTTCACCGTCCGGTTCGACGGCCGGACGATCAGGCGGCTCAACCCCGACGAGCGGAGCACCGCGGCGCTGATCCGCACCGCCTTAGAGAACCGCGCGGACGCGATCGGACATATGCCCGCCGAGAGCACACCGGGAGTCACGATCCGCCGGATGGGCTTTGAGGCCACGCTCGGGGAACTCGCGACCGATGCGACCGTCGTTACGCTCCACGAGGACGGCGACCGCGCCGCCGACGTCGACCCGCCGGCCGACCCGCTGTTCGTGCTGTCGGACCACCGGAACTTCACGGATCAGGAGTCCTCGTTGCTCTCGACGACGGCGGACGAACGCCTCCGGCTCGGTCCCGAAATCCTCCACGCCGACCACGCGATCACCGTTGCGCACAATTACTTAGATACCGAGGGGTACACCGCGTACTGACGATGGGGAGCGGGGGTCCGGCTCATCGGGGTTGCGACGACGGCCCTGAACAGTACACGACCCACACACCCGCCATCGATAGTCGTTTTCCGGTTCCGCTCCGAGGTGTCGCTGTCGATCCCGAGACACGATGTGCTCACTGGGACTCGGACGTTGACGTCGTGGCCCTTCGGTTCGGCTGCTGTGAGGTGTTCTCGCCGTGTCCGGCGTGTGGGGCCGAGTTCAATCCCGGGTGTCGTCGCCACCGGGAGCGGTATTTCGAGCCGTGAGCCGGGGGCCCAGACGGGCGGATGTTGCGGCCGCTGCCCGTTCGGAAGCGTTAAAGGAACGAATGGCGACATTTCAGATGCGGGCCGGTGGGGTAGCTTGGTATCCTTCGGCCTTCGGGTGGCCGTAACCGCAGTTCGAATCTGCGCCGGCCCACTTCTCCCGCATTTCACGACGACGAGCGGAGCGAGGAGTCCGTAATGCGGGAGAAGTAGAATCAAGCAGATTCGAACCCTGGCAGTCGCAGCGCGAGCGCAGCGAGCGACCGTCTGCCTCCGGTTCGATCTGCGCCGGCCCATACCGCCCGTAACTCTTCCGCTGGTTCACGTAACCGGAGTATTCAAACCCACGGTGATCGCCGATGAGCGTCGACGATGCCCTCTCCGTCGACGTTGAACTCGACGGCGCCGACAACCGCGCCCGAGCGGTCGTCGTCGAGCGCCGGCAAGTCGAAGTTGACGAACTATTCCAGGACGGAGAGCTCCGCCTCTGGGAGGACTCCGAGGGGTGGACCGGTTACGTTCGCGAAGAGCGCGATGACGGCGTCGCCTACTACCGCGTGAACGGACGCCACGACACCGACTCGTGGATCGACCATATGCGAGTCGGCGAGGGCGCTGTTCGCGACGCGGTCCGGCAGCATATCCGTGACCCGCTCGCGGGAGACGCCGGCGTCTTCCGACGGGGGGTGTACCCCACCATGACGTCGGAGATCCCGGACGAGGTGGAGGAGCGTCTTGTCGACCTCGAGGGCCAGGTTCGCGCGCTTCACAACGCTCGCGAGTACCTCCTTGAGCAGGTCGAAGAACTCCAGGAGGAGAACGAAGAACTCCGGGAGGAACTCGAGGCCGTCGAGACCACCGCCGAGACCGCGTACTCGATCGCCGGCGAGACGTCGGAGCCCGCACGGGCAGACGCCGGTCCGTCGAAGACACGGCGCGCTGCCATCCTCTCACGGAACGAGGTGGTACAGCAGGCGATCACGTCCCGCGGGAAGGGCGGATCCGTCACCGCCGGCGAGGTTAAACAGATGGCGAAGCCGGAGATGTCGAACCTCTACTTAGTCTGAGGTATATCAGCGGTAGCGTCGCGGAGCGTCGCGGTTTCGGTCGTTTTGGAGCGTTCACTACTCGGTGAAGAGATTGGTGACCGTCATCTTGTCCTCGAGCGGTTCGGTCTCAAAGTCGCTATCGGCGACGACGTACTCGTCACCTGTCGAGCGGGCGGTCGCGGCGATCATTGCGTCGCGGTGGGATAGCTCACTCCCGTCTTTGATAGATGCGTCTTGTAGACGAGCGGCTTCGAGTGCGAGCTGCTCGTTGAATTCGAGTACTTGAATCCCTCCGAATTTTTGTCGCTCTTCGACAGGATCGAAGTTCGGTGTCCCGGCAGGTCCATTGAGAATCTCGAATACGCAGATCGTTGATGTCCACCACGGTTCTCGTTCGTTGAGGTACTTGATGACAGTCCGGTCGTCACGCAGATACTCGATGATTGTAGAACTGTCGAGGAACGTCATCGCCAACTTTCCCGTGATTTTCGGATCGATTCTTTTGCTTCTTCAGCCGTCTCGTCCGACCACGCACCGGCTTCGATCGGTTCCTCGTCCGCAGTAACCCGATCCAAGAACTCATCCCACGTTTCATCATCACGCTTCATCCGATCTAAGCGCTTCTTCGTCGATTCATTGACTGGAATGGATGTTCTTGCCATATGAATTTAGTTTAAATTTACAGAGTGTAATCGTTTCGGCGTCACAGCCAGTCGACTTTCCCTCTCTCCCGGCGTTGCGCAGCCGGCGACGCTTCCCCGCGGTAGTGCTCGAGGAAGGTCTCGAGATCGTTCCACCCGCCCCACAGCAGCGCGACCTGTTCGTCGACGTCGGCGTTCGCGAGCGCGCCCGCCCAGGTCCGACGCAGGTCGTGGAACGACAGGAACGACCAGCGCTCGTCGCCGGTCTCCTCGGCGAGGAGGTCGGCGGTGTTCGTGACCCACCGCCGGAGGGTGCGCGTCGAGCGGTCGATGATCGGCTCGTCGACATCGGCGTCGCGGACGTCCCCGACCGTGCGGATCGACTCGGCAAGGATGGGGGAGATGGGAGTCTCCCGGGGTTTGTCGCGCTTCCCCGCCACAACCCGGAGCATCGGTCGGACCTCGAAGTCGACGATATGGTTCGGGGCGACGTCGAGATCCTTGTGCGACCGGAGTCCGCAGCGGGCCCCGAGCGCGAGCGCGATCCGCTGTTGCCGATCGGCGACGCGCTCGAGGAGCTGGTCGACCCCACTTCGCAACGACGCGCGAGAGACGGCGCCGTGCCGAACGACCTCCCGAGGGTCACGCACCGGCCTTCTTCGTCACACGGAAACTCGTCGGCGGATCGAGAATCCCCACGACAGTCCCCATCGAGTGGATGACGGTCACGAGCGGCGCAAGCGGCAACGCCAGCACCCAGACCGCGCTGTCGCTCCCGTAGTACTGTACACCACGGAGATACCAGAACAGCGTCAGGAGCCCCAGCGTGAACGACATCGCGGCAAATAGCCCGCCGGCACCCAGGCCGATACCGAGAATCGAGAGCGGCACAACCATCAGCGTCACGATGGGCGACAGCGCCCACGCGTAGTTCCGGATGCGCGTGAGGAGCTGGTAGCCGAGCGGGAGCGACCCGGCGGCGTCGATGTTCCCCGCCGCCCACCGGCGGCGCTGTTGGGTGATCTCGGTCAGCGACGGCGGCGCCTCGTTGCGGCAGGTCGCCGTTGCGAGCTCGAAGGAAAACCCCTCGAGCTGCTGGGCGGCCGCCCACACGAACGCGGTGTCCTCGACGATGGTCTCGCGGTCCCACGTCACCTCGTTTTCGACGGACTGCTTGACCGCGATCCCGCCGCCCCACGCGAACAGGGGAATCGAGAGCCGCGCGAACGCGCGCTGTTCGACCTGGACGCCCATCCGGTAGACGTCCGCGAGGTACGACAGCACCGAGTCGGTGCGTCGGGGCTTCTCGCGGAGTTGGACAACGTCGGCGTCGGGGAGGCCATCGAAGGACTCGACGTGGCTGTCCTCGTCGAGATAGAGCACGAACTTGCGGTCGTTCGCAAGGGTCTGCCGTGCCCATTCGATCGCGCGGCCCTTCCGGACCGCGTCGCACTCGAAGTCGTCGGGGACTGCGTGGACGGCCGCGCCAGCGACGCCGATGTCGGCCTCGGCGACGACGTGGACATCGTCGAGCGTGTCCGGTAACGAGTCCACGGTCGCCTGTACGACGTCTTCGGCGTCGACGGTGAGAATCCGAACCTGGACCTCATCGCCCCCGTAAACGGGGTCGGGGGCTTCGTATCCCGCGCCGACCACGTACGTGAGGACGACCCACGCGAACGCGGTCGCGGTGAACAGCGCGGTCGTCGCCCACAGGAGGAGCTCGAAGGTGTTCCGCCAATCGACGAGGCCGAGCGTCAGCGACGGTACGAGCACGGCCACCGCCGTGAGTACGAGCACTGCACCGACCCCGGTGAGCGAAAGGCGTTCTGCGTTCATCGTAGTTTGATACCGGAGCCGAACCCACTTGATGCGCCCACACCGTGAGCACGCCTTGGTCGCGATTTCGGCCGAATGAGACCGATTTGATCCGGGTTGATCCGGAGTAGCCGTCGGTATTATCGTAGCGTTTGCAAGTCTTCGCTCACTCGACCGCACGCCGTCGTGCGATCGGCTGTGCACCCAGTTGCAAACGCTACTATATGGGCTCGGCAGCCTCGACGGCTGGGCCCGACCTCGTAGACGCCGCGCGACGCTGCGGCGACACGCGGGGTCGTCACCGAACTCCCTGACCGCTTCAGGTAACCGTGTATACAACAGTGTACGCGACTGCGGCGAACGTGAGTGCCGTCACGCCGCTGACAACGCCGACATGTATCGACGTACCTCTGTGGGCGTTGTGCTCGGCGCTGTCGCGCCGGCTCGAAGCGACTCCCGCCCACACGCCGACAATCGCGGCGAACGGAACGATCGTCGCCCCCAGGATGTGTGCGTCGACGATCGTCGGCCGCGGGAGGATCAGGGCGGCCGGCGCGTACGCAAGTCCGACCCCGGCTCGCCGGTCGATCGCGTCGCGGACCCTGCCGCCGAG
>UEZX01000026.1_pt1 | contig 13121 bp, 11 predicted proteins | sample 1903831 | NCBI WGS metagenome assembly UEZX01 (sample SAMEA4776353, study PRJEB27445) | saltern metagenome | biome: Hypersaline environment; feature: solar saltern; material: Pellet | place: Spain | collected 2012-08 | depth 0 m | reverse complement strand
TTCGCGGAAGTCCACGACTGCTTTGCGATCGCCGAACTCGCCGCCTACGAGGATCTCGGATTCTGTGACCGCGGGGCGGCCCCGCGGCTCCTCCGGGAGGGCGTCACCGATCCCGACGGCGACCTCCCGGTGAACACCTCCGGCGGGCTGAAATCCAAGGGCCACCCCATCGGCGCGACCGGGACCGGCCAGGTCGTCGAGGCCTTCGCACAGCTCCGCGGCGACGCCCACGTCCAGGTTGACGACCCCGAGATCGGGGTGGCGCACAACGTGGGCGGCTCCGGCGGCGGTGTGACAGTACACGTCTTCGAGCGGGTCGAGGAGGGGGAACTATGAGCGGCGACGGCGGAGGGACAGATCGCGGAATCGCTGCGGCCGGGGTGTACGTACCCAAGAGTTGTCTCGACGGCGACGAGATCGAGGCTGCGTGGGGCACGTCCGCCCCGGTCGACCGCGCGGCGGTGCCTGCGGCCGACGAGGACGCGCTCACGATGGCGGTCGCGGCCGGCCGCGACGCCCTGAGTAGTGGTGACCTCGACGCCGACGACATCGCCCACCTCGCGGTCGCGACGACGACGCCTCCCCTAGAGGAGGAGGCGTTTGCGCCGCGGATCGGCGCGGCGCTCGGGCTGGATTCGGACATTTCGATGTCGACGACGACCCAGAGCACCGCTGCCGGCGGGGAGGCGCTACTCTCGGGCGTCGACAGCGACGGCCCCGCCTTGGTCATCGTCGCCGACGCTCCCGAGGGTGACGCCGCCGAACTCGGCCAGCGCGTCGGCGCGGGGGCCGCGGCCTTCCTGATCGACGACGGTGCCGATATCGTGGTCGCCGACCGGGCGAGAGAATCCAGAGACACCCCCGGGCTCAGGCTCCGGGAACGCGGCGAGAGGGACGTCTCGGAACTCGACATCACCACCTACGAGCGGGAAACGATCCGGAGTGTCGTCTCGACGGCCGTCGACCGGCTGAACGTCGACCACGACGCCGTCGGCGCCGCGAGCCTCCACCAGCCCACCGGCGACATCCCCCACCGGATCGGGCGCGCGCTGCCGTACGACGGCGCCGCGATCGGTGAGGGAACCGTCGTCGACCGCGTCGGCGACGCAGGGGCCGCAACGGTCGCGATCGGGCTGCTCGCCGGCCTGGAGGCGGTCGACACGGGCGCGACCGTCGTCGCGGGGTTCTTCGGGAGCGGAGCAACTGCCGTCGGCCTGGGGTTCGAGGTCGAATCGACGTTCGAGACCGGCGTCGAAACTGCCATCGAGTCGGGCGAGGAGGTCACCTACCCGGAGGCGCTCCGGGCCCGCGGGACGATCGGGGAGGCCGAGGTCGCAGGCGGCGGTGCCCACGTCAGCCTGCCGTCGTGGCAGCGGACCATCTCTCAGCGCTACCGGCTGATCGCCGGCCGCTGTCCGGAGTGCGGCGCCGTCGCGTTCCCGCCGGAGGGAGCATGCCCCGCGTGTGGCGTCCGCGAGGAGTTCGAGCCGACGCCGCTGGATCGGACCGGCGAAATCGTCGCGGTCACCGTGATCGGCCAGGGCGGCGCGCCGCCGGAGTTCGTCGAACAGCAACGCCGGGACGGGCCATACGCCGTCGCGATCGTCGAGGCATCTCCAATCGATGGCGACGGGAGCGCCCGGTTCCCCGCGCAGTTGACCGACTGCGATCCGGAGTCCGTCGCGGTCGGGGACGAGGTGACGGGGCAGCTCCGGCGGATCTACAGCGTCGAGGGCGTTACCCGATATGGGCTGAAGTTCGTGCCCGAATAGCGGGTCGGCTGCACGGTTCGTTGATTTCGGGTGGACAGTAGTCGGCCGGGAATCCACCGTCGGGTGGGACTGGAAGGGGGCTTCCGGGGTCTCGGGTCTTCCACTTCCGAGCAATAAACTGGTGTCCGAACTGGATGCCGGAACTTATACTGTCGGCTATAGTCACGTGACGGATTTCGACACCCCCGGGGTGTCGAAAATCTTCACGTAGTTATAGCCAACAGTATCAGCCTTCGTACTGTTCGCGTTCGCGCTCCCGGAGTTTCACGCGCTGGATCTTGCCGGTCTCGGTCCGCGGGAGTTCGTCGACGTACTCCACGGCGCGGGGGTACTTGTACGGCGCCAGCGTGTTCTTGACGTGGTTCTGGATCGTCTCCGTGAGGTCGTCGCCGGCGCCGACGCCCTCCGTGGTGACGACAAACGCCTTCACGATCTGGCCGCGCTCCTCGTCGGGCGCGCCGATGACCGCGACCTCCGAAACCGCCTCGCGCTCCTCGATGACGGCCTCGACCTCCGGGCCGGGGATGTTGTACCCACTGGAGATAATGAGGTCGTCCTCGCGGGATTTGTACTCCAGGCGGTCGTCCTCGCGGTGGATGTAGATGTCACCCGGGAGGCTCCATCCGTCGACGAGGGCCGCGTCCTGTTTGTTCGGACGGTCCCAGTAGGAGATCCCGGTCGGCCCGCGGACCGCGAGCAGTCCCGCCTCGCCGCGCGGCATCTCCTCGCCGGTGTCGGGGTCGACGACTTTGCACTCGTAGCCGGGGACCGGATACCCCGTCGCGCCGGGGTCGATCTCCTGGCCCTCGCGGTGGCTCACGAAGATGTGGAGCATCTCCGTGGTGCCGATGCCGTCGTAGATCTCCACGCCGTAGGCGTCCTCGAACCGGTTGAACGTGCTGTGCGTCAGCGGTTCACCCGCACTCACCGCCAAGCGGAGCGAGGAGGTGTCGTACGCCTCGTGGCCGTCGGGGAACTTCGAGAGGATCTGGTTGAACGCGGTCGGGATCGAACAGAGGATAGAGACGCCGTGGTTCTCGACCGCCTCGAGCAGGTCGCCCGGACCGGCGTTCTCGACGAGGCTGGTGGTCGCGCCGAACCGGAGCGGAAAGGTTAGGAGGTCGCCGTAGCCGTACGCGAACGGAAGCGGCGGGTTGCCGCCGAAGACGTCCTCTTCGGAGGCGTTCAGGCAGTATTTCGCGTAGCTGTCGGCGGTCGCGAGCACCTGGCGGTGGGTGTGGGTCGCGCCCTTGGGTTGGCCGGTGGTGCCGGAGGTGTAGAGCATCAGCGCCAGGTCGTCGCGGGTCGTTGGGTGAGCGTCGAGTTCGTCGTCAGCCGCCGCGGTCAGGTCGTCGTAGTCGGCGTGGTCGTGTTCGGTCCCGTTCCGCTGGACGACGACGACGTTGTCGACGGTGTCGAGGTCGGAAAGCGCCTCGTTGATCTCGTCGAGCAGGTCGTCGTACACGATGACCGTCGACGCCTCGGCGTTGTTGATGATGTGGACGAGTTCTTTCGCCCGGAGGAGCTTCATCGAGGGGAGCGCGACCGCGCCGACCTTCTGGATGGCCAGACACGACACGACCGCTTCCGGACGGTTCGTGAACCGGACGACCACCCGGTCGCCCGGCTCTACGCCCTGGTCGACAAGGGCGTTCCCCAAGCGGTTGACCCGTGTCCGGAGCTCGGCGTAGGTGATCTCCTCGTCGCGGAACCGGATCGCGACGTTGTCGCCGCGACCCTCCTCGACGTGTCTGTCGACGAGTTGGGTCGTGACGTTGATCTCCTCGGGATAATGGAGTTCCGGCAGCGGATGGATGAGTTGCGGGCCGTCCTCGGGGAGGTACGACTCCGGTATGTTCTGCTGCATGGCGTGTCTCGGATATCAGGATTTATTATAAAATAGCTTGCGGTCGGGCGTGCAGTCGGGCGTACAGGCGGCGTACGGCCGAATGGGCGGGCGTTGCCCGCCGTACCGGTAGCAAATCGGCAGCTTCAAATACCAATCCAGTGTGAATGATGATTATAATGCCACGGAAAGTAGTCGATAGGCGGACGTTCCTCAAAGCGACCGGCGGCACTGCCGCGATGGGGCTGATCGCCGGGTGTTCGAGCGGTGGTGGCGGCTCCGACGGTGACGGTGACTCCGGCGACGACGCCGGCTCCACCGACACTGAGACCGGAACAATGACTGAGAGTGCCGGCGACGACGCCGGCTCCGGCGCGATCAACATCGGGTCGGTCCAGCCGCTCGCAGGGAACTTCACGCCGTGGGGGCAGGTCCACTCGGCGGGGCTGGCGTTCGGTGTCCAGGAGATCAACAGCAACGGTGGCGTCCTCGGCGGCCGCGAACTGAACATCGTGGAGGCGAACTCCGAGAGCGACCCCGCGGAGGCGGCGTCGATCTTCGAGCGCTTCGCCGAGCAGAACGATATCGTGGCCGCCACCGGACCGGTGAGCTCCGACGTCGGGATCCGAACCTCCCGCACTGCCGAGGAGCTCGGGGTGCCGATGTTCATGCACATGGCCGGGTCGAACGACACAATCACCCCGGACACGAATCACACCTTCCGGGTGGGACTCGTGCCCGCGACGCCGATTTCGCAGGCGCAGGCACAGTTCGCCTCGGACCGTGGCTACGAGAACGTCGCTGCGATCGTTGGCGACTACGCGTGGGGCCGGTCGATGCAGTCGGGAATCCAGGACAACTTCGACATCGACGTCAACGTCCAGGTCGCCCCGGTCTCACAAAGTGACTTTTCCTCGTACGTCCGGCAGATCTCCGAGGACGTCGAGATGGTCATCGCGAGCGGTCACCCGCCGGGGTCGCTCGGGATCACCCAGCAGCTCTACGAGCTAGGCCGGAACCCGGAGGTCGTCACCGGACCCTCGTTCCCGCCGGGCGTCATCCGCTCTGCGCTCGGTGAGAACGCCAACCGCGGATTTACCCACGTGCATCTGTCGGACCCCTACAGCGACGAGTTCGCCGAGGTCGCCGGCCGGTTCGCGGAGGCCAACGACGCGCAGTTCAATACTCACACCGCCTACGGCTACGTCACCGCCCAACTCATCGCTCAGGCGATCGAAGACGCCGGCGAGGCCGACCCGCAGGCGATCACAGAGGCAACGCGGGCGATCGAGCTCGACACCCTGTTTGCGAACCCGATCGAGTACGCCGACTCCGGCGAACTCGAAAACCAGATCCAGCTGTACAGCAGCATCTCGCTTGACGCGCCGTCGTACTACGCTGACGGCAGCTACAGTTACGACGAGCTGTTCCGGACCGATCCGCTGCCAGCGATCGCCGCCGAGGAGTAGTCGGGACCGACACGCGGATTTCCTGCCGTCCGGTTTCGGCGCCGCTACTACCGAGTGTTGGGTCCATTGTGGACTGTCCAAGTCGTAAAATATAGGTCACCGTCACTGATGAGTGGGAGTAAGCAGATGGTATCAGTCAGCACGCTGGCGGCGATCACGGTCGACGGGCTCGCGTTCGGCGCCTCCCTGGCGCTGCTCGGCGTCGGGATCACGCTGGTCTACGGCCTCGGAGAGGTTTTGAACCTGGCGATCGGGGCCTTCGCCGTCATCGCGGCCATTTCCGCGTCGCTGCTGACGAGTGAGGGGGTGACGCTTCCGGTCGCGGCGCTCGCCGGACTCGGGCTCGTCGGCGTCTTCGGCCTCGTGATCGACCGGACGCTGCTCTCGCTCGTCTACCGGTCGGACGGCGAGGAACGCATCCTACTCGGCATCTTCACCACTCTCGGGCTGGCGGTGATGCTCGAGGGCATACTGGTGAACTTCGTCTCCTCGCGGTACTCCCTGCCGCTCGGAATCGAACCGATCGACCTCGGTACGACGGTGGTGACCGGGACTTCGGTCGTCTCGATCATCGTCGCGGCGGTTGTGCTCCTCGTCCTGTTTGCCTTCCTGAACCGGACGTTTCTGGGGAAGGCGACCCGGACGATCTTCCAAGACGAACGCGGCGCCCAACTGGTCGGGATCGACCCGCGGAAGATCCGGACGCTTGTGTTCGTGCTCTCGGCGGTGGTCGCCGGGCTCGCGGGGCTTCTCGTCGCCGCGCGGTCGAACGTCGGGGTCGGGAACGCCTTCGAGTTCACCACCTTCGCGCTCATCGTCTCGATTGTCGGTGGCGTCAGGAGCCTCGTGGGCGCGGTGGCGGCCGGGATCGTCCTCGGACTCGTGAACACGCTCGCGAACTTCTTCATCGGGTCGTACTTCGCGACGATCATCCTCTTTGGCGCGGCGATCGGGTTCCTTCTCTTCCGTCCGGAGGTGATGTCGTCGTGAACACCGAGACGCTCCCGGGTGCGCGGACACTTGCCATTGTGGCGGCGGTGTTCGTGCTCGCTCCCATTCCGGTCGCCGGCAGCGGCTATTACGTCGGCGTGCTCTCGCGGGTCCTCCTGTTCGCGTTGTTCGCACTCGCGCTCAACATCGTCTTCGGCCACAACGACCAGCTGTTCCTGTTCATGGGCGGGTTGGGCGGGATCGGGGCGTACACCACCGCGTTGGTCGCCGACACCGTGGGCGTGACCGCGTGGCTGGCGCTGCCGGTCGCGGCGCTTCTGTGTGGCTGGATCGCGCTGTCGGTCAGCTGGATCTCCGCCCGCCGGCGCTTCACTGTCATTCTGATCTCGATTCTCACCCTGAACCTCCAACTGGTCTTCGCGGAGGCGTTCGTCGGAGCCAGGGACCTCACCGGCGGGTCAACCGGGTTCCCGTACGAACTGTTCTCGATCACCGGGATCGCCGAAACGGTCGGCGTGCCGACGCCGGTCGTGCTCTACTACGTCATCCTGGCGTTCCTGATGGCTTCGATGGTGCTGTACATCTGGCTGATCAACTCGAAATACGGGATGGCGTTCGAGGCGATCCGCGAGGACGAAACCGCCGCGGAGTCGATCGGGATCGACGTGGTCCGGTACAAGGCCATCGCGGGGTTTGTTGCGGGCGTCATCATCGCGATCGCCGGCACCCTGCTGGCCCGTGAGGCGAGCTACATCACCCCCTCGATCTTCACGTTCCTCGCGGTGGACGTGATCGCGCTCGTGGTCCTGATCGTCGGCGGCATCCGACAGACCTACGGCCCGATCGTGGGCGCGGTCGTCGTGGAAGCCATCGAGGCGTTCCTCAGCAACTACGCGGCCGATTGGCGGGCGGCGATCTTCGGCGGCCTCCTGATCGTCCTGTTCTTGTACTTCCGCAGCGGGGTGATCGTCACTGCCCGGGACCTGTTGGAGGACTACGGCGTATTATCCGACGGCGGCAGGGGCGGGACGCCGACGGAGGCAGACGCGGACTGATACTGTCGGCTATCGTCACCTGACGGATTTCGACACCCCGGGGTGTCGAAAATCGTCACGTAGTTATAGCCAACAGTATGACACCGGGTCGCCGTCTCCGCGAGACACAACCGTTATTACGCAACCGAGGCGTGTATTCAGCAACCAATGCTTGAGGCCGCCAACGTCAGTAAAAAGTTCGGGGGCCTCGTCGCGGTCGACGGGGTCGACTTCGAGATCGGTCGCGGCGAGATCGTTGGGCTCATCGGCCCGAACGGTGCGGGAAAAACGACACTTTTCAACACCATCACCGGCGTTCTCGACCCCGAAGAGGACACCGAGATCACGTTTAACGGCGATGATATCCTCGCGCTCGACACCCACGAGATCGCCCGGTCGGGGCTGCTCCGCACCTTCCAGATCGTCCGGGTGTTCGGCGAGATGACCGTCCTCGAAAACGCGGTCACCGGCGCGCTGTTCGGCACCGAGGAGTCGATCTCCCAGGCGGAAGCCGAGCGCCGCGGCCGGGAGGCACTCGCGTTCGTCGGCCTCGAGGGCAAAGCCGAAATCGAGGCGCGGAACCTCCCGATCGCCCAGCAGAAGCAACTGGAGTTGGCCCGGTCCGTGGCGTCGGACCCGGATCTCGTCCTGCTGGACGAGATCGCGAGCGGGCTCACCCCCGGTGAGATCGAGACGCTCTCGAATACGATCCGGCGGCTCCGCGACGACCGGGAGATTTCGGTCTTCTGGATCGAACACATCATGGATGCGATCATGGGGACCGCAGACCGGATCATCGTCCTGAAAAGCGGGCGGAAGATCGCGGAGGGCACCCCCGAGGAGATCAGGAACAACGAGGCGGTCACCGAGGCGTACCTGGGGGCTGAGGACTCGTGATCGAACTCGATGGCATCGACGTCTCCTACGGCAACATCCAGGTTGTCTGGGATCTCGACCTCCAGATCGCCGAGGACGACGCTGTGGTCTCGATCGTCGGCCCGAACGGCGCGGGGAAGTCGACGCTTCTCAGGGTGATGTCCGGGCTCCATCCGGCCGACAACGGGACCGTGACCGTGTGGGGCACCGACGCCGCCGGAATGAACCCGACCGACATCGTCGAGCAGGGGTTCGTCCACGTCTCCGAGGAGCGGAACCTCTTCGGCGACATGACTGTCCGCGAGAACCTCGAGATGGGTGCCTACACCGACCGCGAGAGCCTCGACGACACGATGCAGGAGGTCTTCGAGCTGTTTCCCATCCTCGAGGAGCGCTCCGACCAGCTGGCGAAGTCGATGAGCGGCGGCCAACAGCAGATGCTCGCGATCGGTCGCGGACTCATGGCCCAGCCGAAGATCCTCGCCTTGGACGAGCCCTCCGAGGGGCTGGCCCCGCAGATCACCGACCGGGTGTTCGGGAAGATCGAGGAGATCAGCGAGGATATCACCGTGTTACTGGTCGAACAGCACGTCAACCGCGCGCTGAAGATGGCCGAACGGGCGTACCTGCTGGAGAACGGCCGGGTCGTCCGGGAGGATACCGGGACTGGACTTCTGGAAAGCGACCACGTCAAAGAGGCGTACCTCTGAGCGTGGTCCGGTATTTCGAGGCCATCGGTGCGGGCGAGACACACGACCTCGGTACCTACACCGCCGACCGCGAGGAACTGATCGCGTTCGCCCGCCGGTACGATCCCCAGCCCATCCATATCGATCCCGACGCCGCCGCGCGGACGATGTTCGACGGCCTCATCGCCAGCGGGTGGCACACCGCGGGGTCGTGTATGGGGCTTCTCGCAGAGGGCTTCTTGAACGATACCGCCTCCGTGGGGTCGTTCGGGCTGGAGGAACTCCGGTGGCGGACCCCGGTCCGACCCGGCGACACCATCTCCGTTGCCGTCGAGATCCCGGCGACACACGCCTCCGAGAGCCGCGAGGACCGGGGGTACATCGACGTCGAACTTCACGCCGAAAACGGGGACGGCGAGGAAGTGCTGTTCTGGGATTCGACGAACATCATCCTCACCCGGGCCGGCAGCGACGCGTGGCCATTTGGCGGATGAGCCGGAGCCCGACTACCCCGGGGCGTCGACGTAGACGTCGCCGTCTTCGACCTCGCAGTCGAACGTCGCGATCCGCTTGCCCGACACCGCGTGTTCGCCGGTTTCCAGGTCCCACTCCCAGAGGTGCCACGGACAGGAGACGGTACACGCCGCCTCGTTGACCCCGCCGCGGGTCGAGGTCCAGGTGTCATCGGCGTTGATCTTCTCCTCGCCGGCCTTACACAGCGGTGCCTGCTGGTGGGCACACCGGTTCGAGATCGCGTAGAACTCCCCGTCGGCGTTGAAGACCGCGATCTCGATCCCGTCGACGTCGACCGCGACCCCGGCGCCGGCGTCGATTTCATCAACCGTTGCGACCTTCGTGAAGCCGTCGTCGTGTGCTGGGTGCGTGCTCATGGTCCGATCAGATGTCGAGGATCTCCTCGGCGTTGCCGTGGAGGATGGCCTCCCTGGTGTCGTCGTCGAACGCCCGCGACGTGTAGAACCACGTCGGCGGGTCGAGCGTCTGGTGGGGCCAGTCGCTGGAGTACGTGAACAGCTGCTCGGCGTGGCTCAACTCCAGCATCGCCTCGGCCTCGCTCGCGTTTCGCGGCATCGCGAACGGCTGGGTGCAGAGGTAGACGTTGTCGTCGAGGTACGCGCTGGGTGTCCGGTCGAGATACCGCTCGCCGGCGGCGTGTTTCCGGGGGGTGATCTGGACGTCCTCTGGGTGCATCTCGTAGAACTCGTCCATCCGGTACCGGAGGAACGGCACCCACCAGTGGCCCGCCTCCTGGAAGACGACGCTGAGATCGGGGTATTTGTCGAAGACCCCGCGCATGATCAGGTTGAGGAGGTTGACGATGCCGTGGATCGGCCAGTCGAAGCCCAGGATCTCGGTCCAGGTCAGCATCTCGTCGCCGATGTAGCTGTGTTGGGGCCAGTACGCCAGCGATCCGTGAAGGAGCAGGGGGAGGTCGTTATCGACCAAGGCCTCGAAGACGGGGTCGAACTGCTCTGCACCCCACGGCACCTTCGGGTCGAACCACGAGTACGCGGCGACGACATCGTCCTCGCCGCCGACGCGCTCGATCTCCTCGACGGCGTACTCGGGGTCCCACTTGGGAACCATCATCGAGGTGTACATCCCCTCGTCGGCGAAGTGTTCCAGCATGTAGTCGTTCGAGGCCTGACAGACCGCGTTCTTCAGGAGCGGGTGATGCTGGAGGTTCAGCGTGTTGACGCCGGGGTTGACGATCGGGTCGTCGATCGCGAACTTCGCGCAGGCCTCCCGGACGTCCTCGGCGTATTCGGCGCGGCCCTGGGTGAACAGCCCCTCGGTGCCCTCCTTGATCGCGTAGGCGGCATCCCACTTGCCGACGACCGGCGTGGGGCCGAACTCCGTGGCTAGTTTGTCCGCGAGGATGTCGTCGTCGACGTACGACACCAGCTCGTCGGGCATCGGGTTGACGTGGAAGTCGAGGTCGACAATGTAGTCGTCGAAGGCCGCCTCGGGAACTTCCGCGTCGGAGTCCAGTCGTTGAATGGATGACGCCATATCTCACGGTTTGTGAACCGGGTAAGATAAGTTGTGCTACCGGGCTGCCTGGCACCCGCGCCGATATCGGGATAGTATTCGCATCACTAAAATATCAATCTAAAATACTACGGTAGTTGTCTACCGAGTTGTATCGACCTAATACGATACTGAGACCTTCTATACAAATTCTGTGAAAAACAACGAATATTTATATTCTGATAAAAGCGGGCAAAAATCGGAAACCGAACCCGGCTGTGAGGTCGGGTCGGTCGATCGTCGGAGTGTTTTTTACAGGCGCGTCGGGTTTCTTTCGTATGATACTCATCGCAGCGGCGTTGTGGCTCCTAGCGTGGGGGTTCGTGGGTGTGTCGATCATCGTTGCAACCACGTCGGGCGCACCGGCGGGAACGGTGGATATTGCCGTCCAAAGCGTCGGCGAGTTCTACCTCACCGCGGTCGCGACGCTCCGACAGTTTGCCGCCTCGACGACGGTGTCCCCGCGGTGGGTCGACGTGGGATATGCCGCGCTCGCGGTCGTACCAATCTTTATCCACTTGTTTCTGCTGTCGGGCGTGATGGCGTTCCACAGCGACGACAGCGACGACGATCCAGCCGGGCTGTTGATACTCATCACGCTCGGGTTCCCGCTGGGAGTCGGGGCGTTAACCGGTTCGGCCGTCTTCCACTTGGGCGCACAGTTGCTCACACTCTCGACGATCGGGATTGGCGTCGTCATCATTCCGTTCGGATACGCGTTCGTCCGCGCGTAGCTATCGAACCGGCAAAAAACGTCCCAACACCCCTCAAGAACCCTATATCGACCATTACGAGATCTGATAAGGGCGCCGGAAGCCTTTTTCGCCGAGGCGGTCGAGTGACAACCAATGCCAACCGACGGTGACGCGTCCCCCGCCGGGGAGGGCGAGGACGTGTCGGGGGGCGGCGGGGCGCCGCCGGCCCTCGAAGAAGCGGCCGCGGATCCGGTACCCGGAGACGGATCCGGGACGAACCCGGAGTCCGACGTGCCGACACCACGTGCGACGGAGTCAGCGGCCGAGGGGGCAGCCACCGCGTCGACAGCGGCGGGGCCGCGCGTCGCGGTCGGGGCGTACACTTGGGCGGACTTCCTCGCGGAGTTCGGCGACACAGGCGAGATCGAGACGCTGTACCGCGGCTACGACCCCCGCAATCGGCGCGGGAGCGACGACGACGGGGCGGAATCGGCCGGGCGGTGGGACGACAGCGACGCGGTGGAGATCCCGACGCCGACCCGGGCCGACTGGGCGGACGTGAGTCTCGACCCCGAGGCGTTCCTCGCGTTCCACCCGACTGAGGCGGGAGCGGTAGTGGAGTCGGCGGCGGCGACCGCGGTCCGTCACAACACCGCGTTCGAGGCGTTCTGTGACCCCGCAACCACACCCGTCGTCAAAGGCGAGTGGCTCTGGGAACACTACAAGCGGGAGTACTACTACAACGACGACGGTTCCCGTCCCCGCGACGCCGACGGTGGGATCGAGCGGTTCGACGCCGGGTCGGCGCTGGGGTTCGATCCCGACGCCATCGAAGACGTACTGGCCCACGGCGCAACGCGGGCCGGGGAACTCGACGAGGTTGTCGACGAGCGGACGATCGACGTCGACCCCGAGTTCGACGAGGACGCCTTCTTTTCCGACACCAGGGGTGCGACCACCGTGGTCAACAGATACGACCTCGAGAAGGCCGTTCCGCTCCCGAAGAAGACCCATTTCCGCGAGGTCGAACGCTACTGGGTCAACAAGCCCCACGCGTTCGTGATCATCTTCCACTCCACGAAGGAAAACGAAAAGAAATACTACGTGATCCAGCCCCACCAGACCTCGATCGAGGCCGACCTCGTGGAGTTTCTGACCGGGAAGCTTCGGACCGCGATCAAATACGACGACGACCGCGTGGTCAGCGACGACCCGGGGACCCGTCGCCGGACCATCGAGCAGCAGTCACTGGAACTTCTGGAGCGGTACAACCTCTATCAGGCTCCCGAGGACCCGCAGGCGGCGGGGTTGTCGGTGCTCCCGTCCGGGCCGGAGACCGACGACGGCCTGCTTGCGGGACTCGACGTCGACCTCGGGTTAGGCGACGATAACGAGGGCCCGACACCGGACCGTTCCGAGCGGCGGCTTGCGCGTGCTGCCCGGTCGCTGGGGCTCCAGCCGGGCGTCTTCGGCGGCCGGTTCGACGGCATCTTCGGTGGCGACGCGGTCGCGGACGCCGACCCCTCGCTGGACGGCATCTCGGCGCGGCCGGAGCCGGCGGTGCTCGCGGAGGATTCGGCAGACCTTACCGACTACCAGGTCGAGAAACTGCTGTACGCGCTCCGCAGGGACTTCATCGGGTACGAGCGGATCGACGGGATCAAACACGACGTGAACGTCGAGGACATCTCGTGTGACGGGTACAACTCCCGGGTGTTCGTCTACCACTCCGACTACGAG
>UEZX01000025.1_pt1 | contig 13265 bp, 8 predicted proteins | sample 1903831 | NCBI WGS metagenome assembly UEZX01 (sample SAMEA4776353, study PRJEB27445) | saltern metagenome | biome: Hypersaline environment; feature: solar saltern; material: Pellet | place: Spain | collected 2012-08 | depth 0 m | reverse complement strand
ACCACCAGTTCAGCGCTGGCGGGGACTTGGAGGTCGTTCGTGGTGCACTCGACGAGCCTGATGGGGTCGCCCTTCAGCCCGCCCGCGAACGCTGCCTCGTCGCTGCCGGTGGGGATCCACATCGACGCCGTGAACTGCGCGGCGGGCTCGACCCCCACGGCCAGGGCGACGGGCATCGGCTCCTCGCGCCGCTCGTACCGGTAGTAGAAGAGATTCGGGGTCTGCTCACCGGCCAGCAGCAGGACGCTCGCGCGGGCGCCGTCCTGGATCATGGCGCGGTGGGCCGACCAGTCGGTCCACGAGGAGTCGGGGTCGGGCGCCACCATCGTGTGGAGGTTGGAGTAGCGCCCGCCGTCGGCGGCGTGGATGTACGGCCAGGGGAACGAAAACAGGTCCACGTCGCTGTCGCGGCGGATCACTGCCTTGCAGGGGGCGTCGGTGGCATCGACTTCGACCGGGGCAACCGGGTTCCGGAGCCGCTCCATCACCGTCCGGTAGTACTCCTCGCCCGAGAGGTCCGGGGGGAGCCCGAGCGCCCGTGCCGGGCGGTCCCACGGCCGGCCGCGGGAGCCGCGGTAGGGGTCACCCACCAGCCGCGCGGGGACCTGGGCGTCGGTGACCGACTCGAAGACGGGGACGCGGTCGTCGCGGTCGTTCGCGAGCATCGTGATCGCGCTGGCCTCGAGGTTCCAGGAGACCCCGGTGTCGATCCGGTTGAGCTCCCCTGCGGTCTCCAGCATCCCGAGGTAGTCCCGGAGGCTGTCGGCCGGGCCGTCGGGAGCGCCGCCATCGGTCGCGGGACCGCCGGCCCGTCGCTTGCGGGTCACTCCTCGGGACCCCCGCCGAGCCGGAACTCCGCGTCCTCGCGTTCGCGTTCGGTCCGGAGTTCGACGTACCGGTCGACCAGCCCCGGTCGGGTCTCCGAGAGGTGCTCCCCCAGCAACGACCGGACCGCAGTCGAGACCGAGTCGTACTCGCCGGTCTCGACCAGGTAGGTGACCAGCGTCTTCACGTCCTCGCCGCGGGCGGTCAGCACGTTCGATCCCTCGCGGCTCCGCTCGAAACAGGCTTCCAGCGTCGCCTCGTCGACGGTGGGCTCGGAGATGTCGGCCTCGATGATCTCGATGTACCACTGCTCCTCGCGGTTCTCGTGGGGACCCCGGAGGATGGTCAGTGGGTCGGGATCGTCGAGTTCGGCGGCGTCGCGCGCGATCCGCGCCCGGGTGGTGAAGATGTGTTTGGTCTCCTGGTCGGTCACCTGGAGCGAGATCTCCCCGTCGGTGTCGGCGGGGAGGTGATCCTCGGAGGTGATGTACTGGTCGCTCACGGTACCGCCCCGCCGTGACCGGCCAGCGTGTTCATACGCCACAATCCGGACGCGGGCGATTATAAAGCCTTCCCGATTCCGCGATCCCCCCGCCCCCGAGCGCTACCACCCCTCGAACTTGTCACGCCGGTACAGGTCGATCTCGTGGACCGTCGACCGGTCCTGTGCGGCGGCGAACGCGACGGCGTCGGCGACCTCCTCGGGTTCGGCCACCTCCCCCGACTCGAACCGCTCCTCGAAGGACTCGCTCTCCTCGCTCCCGAACTCCGTCCGCACCTCGGTGGGGTTGACCACGCTGACGCCGACGCCGTCGGGGCCGATCTGTCCCTCCAGGCTGTGGGCGAACCCGCGGACCCACCACTTCGTGGCCGCGTAGATCGGGTTGCCGGGGCGGGGGTACTGCCCCGCGAAGCTGCCGACGACGACGAGGTTGCCCGCCGTCTCCCGGAGGTGCGGCAGCGCCGCCCGCGTCGCGAAGAAGACGCCGTCGACGTTCGTCTCCATCATCAGCCGGTACTGGTCGGTCGTCGTCGCCTCGACGTCGCCGCCGACGCCGAGCCCAGCGTTGTTCACCAGCACGTCGAGCCGACCGAACGCGTCGACCGTGGTGTCGACCATCGCCTCGACCGCCGCCTCGTCGCGGACGTCCGCGGGAACGGCGAGCGTCTCGACCCCGAACGCCGCTTCGATGTCGTCGGCGATGGATTCGAGTCGTTCCTGACGCCGCGCCGCGAGCGCGACGTTCGCGCCCTCCCGTGCGAGCGCGTGCGCAGTTGCTTCGCCGATGCCCGAACTGGCCCCCGTAACGAGGGCAGCGTTGTCTTGCAGGGTCACGTCCGAACGCTCCGCACGGAGGGACTTGAGTTCTCGGCTGCTCGCTACGGCTCGAACGGCGCCAGCATCTCGTCGGTGTAGGTCGTCGGGTTCCCCTCCCGGTCGAAACACCCGTATTCGGTGACACCCTCGATGCGGACCTCCCCGTCGGTCCGGAAGGTGTGTTCGACCCTGACCGCCTCGCTGGTCACCGACTGCACGTCGGTCGTGACCGACAGCGTCGAGTCGAACTCGACCGTCGAGTTGAACTCCCAGTGCCACGCCCGGAGCCGGAACGGCTGCTTCTCGCCGGCGATCTCGCCCGGGTCGAGCCCCGCGTCGGCGAGGAAAGATTCGAGCGCGACGTCGGCAAAGCGGGGGTACTCCTCGAAGTACGCCAGCTCCGAGCCCTCGATGTACGGGCTGTGGATGCGGAAGGCGTCCTCGAACGTCGGGGGGCCGTCACCGGCCGCCGCGTCCTGGCCGGCTGCGTCGCCGTCGGCCGGTCCCGGGTCGACGTCGCGGGAGCCGTGGTCCGCCTGCAACCGGTCGCGCACCGCGTCGGGCAGCGGGAGCGCCCCGCCCTCGGGTGCGATCGTCACGTGGGTCATCCGGGCGGTCGAGAACGGCTCCCCGTCGGCGTCGACGACGTCGTAGACCAACTCCAAGCTGGAGTCGCCGACGCGGGTGGGTGTCACCTCGACCGAGACAGTGTCCCCGAACGTCGGATACCGGTGGATGGTCGTGTCGACGACGACCGGCGCGTAGGGGATCGCGTCGTCGGCGACGAGGTCCTCGAACGGGTACCCGACCGCGGTCGCGAGTTCCTGCGTCGAGACGAGCTGCCAGTCGAAGACGTTGGCGCCGTGGACCAGCGGGCCGGCCAGTTCCCCGAACCGTACCGGGTGGTCGCGGATGGTTCGCATCGGTCCGGGGTTTGCCACCCCGCCGTAAGGTGGTTTAGGTGTCGGCAAACACGCCGCCCGATAGGCCACCCATCGGACCGTGTTGGCGGCGTGACCCGGACAGCGGACTGTGACGGGGACACCCCGGACAGATACGTCCCGGTGGCAAGAAGTATAAGAAATATATTAATATATTTATACTGTTGTATTTTATTTTTCCTTGTTCCAATGGCTTCTACAGACTCAGAAATCGAGTATTTTTATATATTTAGAACATCACGATATGTAAAGTAATATTTGTACGTCATATAAGAGCGAAATATCAAGTGGGTCAAGCCGGGCGCAAAACGGGGTCCGGCCACTTGACGCGGGGCCGTGATCGGGTGTGTCGCTTCGGACCGACGGTATCACGAACGGTACTCCGCCCGGTTGTTTTATGTGACGTGTTCGGGTACAGACGGCTATGAGCCACGAGTCCGACGTCGATCGAACGGTCTCGGTGTCCGACGGCGACGTGCGCGTCGAGAAATCCTTCGCCCGCGACGAGTTCCCCGTCCCGGCGATCAAGTTCCGCCTCGTCTCCGAGAGCGACGACCCGGTCCACGTTCGGTTGGTCGATCGGATTCCCGAGGATTTCCCGATGGAGGGCGTCGGGTTCCACCCCGACTACGGGGGCGACAACTGGACCGCGTACAAGGATCACCGCGTCGAGTACGAGCGGACCCTGGATCCCGGCGAGTCCACGACCATAGTGTACGGCATCCGTCTGGAGGACGCCTCGGACGCCGCGGGCTTTCTGGGCGAACCCGTCCTCGAACGCCCGCCGGTCCCGGGTGAGGCGCCGGAGGATCGGGCCGGCGCGGACGTCGACGACATCCTGGGGACCGACCGGAGCCAGCTCGTACGGGACGCGCTCCAGGGTAACGGCCGGCTCGCGAACCAGGAACCGCCGGCGGATCCTGCGGACGACGACCCCGGCGTCGAGCCGATAGCCGAGCCCTCCACCGACGGCAACGGGGAGCCGTCTGACGCCGAGCCCGAGCCGATCGATGGCGACGCCGAGCCCGCAATCGAGCCCGCAACCGACGCGGACGACACGGCGGCGGCGGGCGACGCCGACTCGCCGGAGCCGCGCGCGATCCCGTCGGAGCTGACAGCCGCAGTACGCCGCGAGACGGAGTCGGTGACACCAGTCGGGAGCGATGGGGCCGAGGCGGACACCGAGGCTGACGCTGTCGCCGACGCCGAGACTGACGCCGGCGCCGACGCGAACGAGTACGTCGACATCGGCGCCGAAGCCGACGACTCCGACGTTGCGGCCGCGCCGGCCACCGACGCCGAGGGCGGGCTAGCGGCCACGCTAGCCGCGGAGATCCGGGCGGGAGAGGTGTCGGACGCCGACCTCGACACGCTCCGCGGCGAACTCGACCCGGGGCTGCCTCGGAGCGCCGACGTCAGGATCCGGCGGTTGCAGTCGCAGTTGGCCGACCTCGAAGCCTACAGCGACTCGATCAAGGAGTTCATCGACGACGAGGGGACCGGCGCCGAACTCGTCGAGCGGCTCGGCGCCGAACTCGAAGCGGTCACCACGGAACTCGAGGATCTCCACGACGGACTCGACGCCGCGGCCGCGGATCGCGAGGCGATCCGCGACGACGTCGACGCCCTGGGCGACGACCTCGCAGCGACCGACGACCGGCTCGACACCGTCGACGAGACTGCCACCACGGCGGCCGATGGCGTCGACGACGTCCACGACCGGGCCGACGCCATCGAGGACCACCTCGACGGTGTCGAGTCCGATATCGACGACCTCACCGACGACATCGACGACGTTGCGGCCGAGATTGGGGATGTCGCCGCGGACCTCGACGATACTGACGACTACGTCGCCAGGGTCGACGACGACCTCGGCGAGGTCCGCGAGGAGGTCTCGACGGTCGACGCCGACGTGGCCGACGTCCGCGAGTCGCTGTCGGCGGACGTCGCCGACCTCCGAGCCGAGGTGACGGCGCTGACCGACGAACTCCAGCGCGTCGACGACATCGAGGCCGAAATCGAGGAGCTACAGGCCTTCCGCGACCGCCTCAACAGCGCGTTCGGCCCGGGAGGCGGCAGCGACGGCGGCGAGGGTGGGGAAGAGTAACCCGAACGCCACCGCCGGCGGTCGTCCCGGGCGCGGAACGCAACCGGTTTCACGCCCCGCCGCCTCCCGTCGGTAATGACACCGACGGAGGCGGTTCGGGTCGCGGTGCCGCGGAAGGGACGACCGCTCGAAGCCGTGCTCGAACGCGTCGCCGACCGGGTCGTCTCGACGCTCCGCCACGAGAAGGCGATCACGAAGGGCCGGACGACCCCGGTGGAGGACGTGTACGACCGTCTCGCCGCGTACTCCGACCTTGGCGGTGACGACGCCCCGGAGTACACCCTGCTCCGCGACGACCGACCGGGCATGCCCCGCCGGATCGTCTTCGACAGCCTCACGGTCGACATCGACGGGATCCCGGTGCAGTTGATCGGCCGCGAGGAGCCGTTCCGGGCGCTCCGCACCCACGCGTTCGGCCTGGGGTTCGACAGCGCCGACCTCGTGTTGGAGGAAGTCGTGGAGCTCGAACCCGAGGGGATCGGATCGATCGCGGACATCAACGCCCGGATCGACCCGATGAACACCGACGTTCGGGTGGTCTCGGGGCTGGGCGACACCGTGTTTCACACCCTGATGGCGCGCCCGGAGATCCTCCCGCCCGGCGCTGATCTCGACCGCGAGTTCGTCGCGGATTATGAGGGCGAACTCTGTATCTCACCGCGGTACGAGCGCCTGGTCGAGGCAGTGCTCGGGACGCGGCCGCTCGAGGGCGTCGACTTCGCGTACCCCGCGCCCGACCGCGACGAGGAGGAGGCCGCGATCGCCGACGTCGGCCTCGGCGTCTACCTGACGGTGACGGGGTCGACCGCGCGGGACCACGGGTTGATACTGGGCAAGCACCTCTTCCCCTCGGAGACGGTGTTGATGGAGAACGTCGTCGAGACCGACGGCGATGATCGCGCGAGTCGTGTCCGGGAGGCGTTGGCGGCAGCGACCACCGAGACCGAGATCGCGGTCTGACGCACCGACCTTTTGCTGCGCTCCCTTCGGTCGTCCCCAGAACGCGACGCGTTCTGGTGGGCTCACGAGAATCACCGATTCTCGTGAACGCTGGCAAAAGCTCGGCCAAAAGCCTGCGTCGCTCCCGCTGGTCGCTCCTTGGTCTCGCCTCCGGCGAGCGAATCGGCGACCTTCCGGGTCCTTCGGACCACTCGGTCGCCGAATACTGGCTCTGTTCAGTGGATGCCTGTACTGAGCGATTCCTGTTTGGACCTCAGACGTACTCTGTGGCACCCTCAACAGGACGCCTAGTCCGCTTTCGCCTGCCACTCCCGAACGGTGTCGGGACCGACCCCGTCGACCCGTTCGGCGACCGCGTCGGGCTCGGCCTCTTTCAACGACGGCACGTCGTCGATGCCGGCGTCCTGGAGCTTCTCGGCGGTCTTCTCGCCGATCCCGCTGACGCTTTCGAGTTCCGAGCCGCCGGCCTGCTCGGCCTGATACTCCCGGTAGTTACAGATCGGACACCCAAGCTCCCACGGCTCCTGATCGTCGTCGTAGGTGATCCGGAGTTCGGGCAAGTCGTGCTCGTCGCAGACGCCGTCGGTCACCTCGATGTCGCCGCGGCGTGGAAGGGGCAGCGAGTAGTCACACTCCGGATACCGGGTACACCCCACCAGCCGCGACCCCGACCGGAGCTGTTTGATCGCGAGTTCCCCACCATGTTCACCGCCACACTCCGGACACGCCCCGATGACGCGGTCCTCCTGGGCGTCGGCGGCCTCGGCCCGACACAGCGGGCAACCGTGGACGAACGTCTTTCGGCCGGCGAGCATCTTGACGTGGGTGAGGCCGTGCTCGTCGCAGGTTTCCTCGAGTAGCAGGGGTTTCCCGGTCGAGGGGAGCGGCAGCGTGTTGGTGCATTCGGGGTAGGCGTCACACCCGATGAAGTACGACCCCTGTCGGCTCTGTCTGATCACGAGGTCGCTGCCGCACTCGGGGCAGGCGCCGACGGTCCGGTCGGCCTTCAGCGACTCCCGGAGGTGGTCGCCCACCGCCTCGCCCGACTCCATCAGCCCCTCGAAGACCTCCTCGAGCATCTCCCGGGACTCCCTGGTCACGTCCTCGAGGGTGGCGTCGCCCCGCGTGATCGCCTGCATGTCCGATTCGAGTTGGGCGGTCATCTCCTCGCTCACGACACGCTCGGCGAACTCCTCGGCGGCCTCGACGACCGCGTGGGCCAGTCGGGTGGGTCGCGGCGGGTCGCTCTCGATGTAGCCGCGGTCGTAGAGCTTCTGGATGACGTTGTGGCGGGTGGAGTTGTGAACGATGACGCCGCCACCGACGGCGAAGTTGGGGGCCTCATTCGTAACCGAGAGATCATACACTGGACCGTCGTAGTCACGTTCGGTGACTGTACGGACTGTTGCCAGCGACGGATGTCCGAGTACTGCTGCGTAGATTGACCCGTCGAACCCGGACGGTACGTATCGAATAGTCCGATTGCCGTTGATGCTTCTGTTGCTCCCATCGATCTCTTTATCCAGGTATCCGTCCTCGCGTAACTCGCGTATGATCGCGTTCGTTCGGCCTCGCGTGAGACCAATCTCGGCTGCGAGTTCGTCCGAGGTCCGCGGACGCTCCGCGGCGGATTCCAAGATGTGGGCCTTGTGTTGGACCACGTCGTACTCGCGGAGCCCGTCGAGTGCCCTGTGGAACTTCTCGTCGGAGGCGATCGGGACGGCATCGAAGAAGCGTTCGAGGTTTCGCCGACCCCGAATGTGTAGCTTATGTTGAGCGGGATCGAGCTTCGATTCGATCCCGAACTCGTCGAGCATCCTCTCAACGCCGGCGAGCAGATCGTGGTCGGTGTTCGAAATGAACGCCTTTCGCTCACGTGAGACGTGCCCCTCGTCGTCGAAAAGCGCGCCGATGAAGGCCGGCGCGAACTCACGTGGGAGGTCCGGGCAGCCGTCGGTCCGCACAGATGTCAGCAGATGATGTAGAACTCGGCTGACGCTCGCCGGAACGTTTACTTGATACTTCCGCTTGTGATGGTTCTCGCGTCCGGGGTACACGCTGACCGGAGGCTTCACACCGAACAGCGTCTCGATATCGGATACGAACCGATCGACAAGGCACGTGTTGGTATTGTGATACCGGACATCGACGACGTTCTCTTCCTCGTTGACGTGGACCGAGCCGTCGCCGAGGAGGTTACCCAATACCCGCGCGAGCACGGACGACCATCGTAGCGGAAACGGATTGCGGAAGCGGACCGCCTGGTTCAATCCCCGGAGTTCGGTCGGCCGGATATCGAGTTCGCCGAGAACCCAGACTGGCACACCGTGTTTGCGCGTCTCCATCGCGGATATACGTGCTTGGGTAGTGTCCAGTCGCGTCGCGAGTTCCGCCTGTGTCTCACCCGTCTCGGATCTGATTCGGGCGACCGAATCATCGCATTCGACCCCAAAGACCTTCGTCGACTTGTCCGCAGCCGCCGCGAACTCCTCCCAGGCAAGGACCATCGGTGCGTCATCTCGCTCGACGGCAGAATCCGATGGAACCCCTCGGGTGGCCAGTAGCTCATCGCCGGGTTCGATTTCGGAGGCGGGAACGACACGTCGTACTCCATCCTGATAGACGTAAAGCGGGTGGTCTCCGGTGACGGAGAACCGTCCGAAGCCGGTTCGAATCTCCAACACTCGTTCGTCCGGCTTCAGAGGTCGTTCACTGACGAGTTCGCTTTCGGGTTCGATCGTCCGTCCGGTGCTCTCGGAGAACGAAACCGTCCGTGGACCACCAGTGGTGGTCCCGATGTCCGCGTCGCCATCCGCGAAAACGACCTGTTCTTCCTGAAAGAGAGTATCGATCGGAGTACGTTCGATGTCTCCATCCTCCGTTCGAACGAGAACCTCCGTATCCCCCGTCAGACACTTCGTCCCGATTTCCATCGACTCCATCGTCTCGATGAGCCGCGACTGGCCGTACCGCCGCGGCGGCTGGGTCTGCTTGGCCTCGAAGCTGGTGTCGGTTACGGAAAGATCCTCGCCCTCGGTCACGTCGGGGACGAACGACTCGCTCGCGCTGGAGTAGGGGTAGACCGCGTGGTAGCCCGGTTCGAGCAGCCGTTTGCCGTTGGCCTTCAGCGAGAGGTCCTCCCCGTCGCTGGCGACGGCCGCGACCACCCGGAGGTGCTCCCAGGTCGCCGGTTCGGCCACCGTCGCGAAGAACCGCCGAACGACGAGTTCGTAGACCTCCCACTCGTCGTCGTCGAGGTCGGACGCACCCGGCAGCTCTCCCGTGGGGTGGATCGGCGGGTGGTCGGTGGTCTCCTCGTCGCCTTCGGTCGGCTCGATGTCGTCCTGTTCGAGCAGCGCGTCGGCGTCGTCGCCGAACTGTCCGGTACCGACGAAGGCGTCGAGCAGTTCCCGCGGGTCGAGGTCGTCGGGGTACACTGTATTATCGGTCCGGGGATAGGTGATGTAGCCCGCGGTGTAGAGGTCCTCCGCGATGCTCATGGCCCGCTGGGCGGTGTAGCCGAGCGAACTCGCCGCGCGGATGAACTGGGTGGTGTTGAACGGCGCCGGGGGATCGTCGGTTCTGGTCCGCCGGCGCACCGAGTCGACCGTCGCGGTCGACGCCGATTCCAGGGTCTCGTAGGCGGCATCGGCGGCGTCCTCCTCGGACACCCGCTCGGCCTCGGTACCGTCGTCGTCGTGGTAGAAGTACTGCGCCTCGAAGGTGCCGTCGGCGTCGCCGTCGCGCTTTGCCAAGTCCGCAAACAGCTCCCAGTAGTCCTCGGGATCGAACGCCTCGATCTCCCGTTCGCGATCGACGATCAGCTTGAGCGTCGGCCCCTGGACCCGGCCGACCGAGATGAAGTCGTCGCCGAGTTGGCGGGCCGACAGCGACAGAAAGCGGGTGAGCGCCGCACCCCACACCAGGTCGACGATCTGTCTGGCCTCCCCGGCGGCCGCGAGGTCGAAGTCGAGGTCGTCGGGCTCTTCGAACGCCTCTTGGACTTCCCGCTCGGTGATCGACGAGAAGCGAACGCGGTCGATCGGGACGTCCTCGTCGACCTCCCGCACCAGTTCGTACGCCTCCTTCCCGATGAGTTCGCCCTCGCGGTCGTAGTCGGTCGCGACGACGACCCGGCCGGCCTTCCGGGCGAGCAGCCGGAGCGCAGAGACGATGTTCTCCTGGGTGGGCCGCTTGTCGATCGGCGCGTCGATCAGCTCGACCGGCTCGACGTCGCGCCAGTCGTCGTACTCAGGCGGGAAGTCGACCCCGACGACGTGCCCGGAGAGGCCGATACAGCGTCTGCCGCCCCACTTGTAGACGTTCACGCCGCGGGTCCGCTCGGCCTCGGCGGACCCGCCGCTCAGGATGTCCGCGATCCGCCGGGCGGCGTTGTCCTTCTCGGTGATGATGAGCTCCGGGCCCTGACTCATTGGCCGCCGCTAAGCGAGGTGGTGGCCTAAACCTTTCGCGAGCGGCCGAAATCGGTCGTTTGCGCGCCCGTACGCGCGAAACAGGGATTTCACCGTCGACGCACCGATTACTCGTCGAGTTGCTCCCGTAGCAACTGATTCACGTCACCCGGATCGGCGCTGCCGCCGGTCTTCCCCATCACCTGGCCCACCAGGAAGTTGATCGCGCCGCCCTCGCCGGCGTGGTAGTCGTCGACGGCGTCGGGGTTCTCCTCGATCGCCTCCCCGACCGCGACCGCGACCTCGTCGTCGTCGGCGGTGCCCAACCCCTCGGCCTCGATGACGGCGTCGGGATCGTCGCCCTCGTCGAGCATCGTCCGCAACACGACCTCCTCGGCGTTCTTCGTCGTGATCTCGCCGGCGTCGACGAGTTCGACGAGGCGGGCGAACTCCTCGAGTCGGTGGTCGACGTCCGTGATCGCCATGTCCCGGTAGTTGAGTTCGCCGAGCAGGTTGTCGGCGACCCACGTCGCCGCCAGGTCGGGGTCGAACCGGCCGGCAACGTCCTCGTAGAAGTCCGCGACCGCCTTCGTGGAGGTGAGTTTGGCCGCCGACTCCTCGTCGAGGCCGTACGCCTCGCGGAACCGCTCGCGGCGGGCGTCGGGGAGTTCGGGGATGTCGATCCGCTCGCGCCACCCCTGGACCGACAGCGGCGGGAGGTCGGCCTCCCGGAAGTAGCGGTAGTCCTTCTCCTCTTCCTTCGAGCGCATCGAGACGGTGATCCCCCGCGACTCGTCCCAGTGGCGCGTCTCCTGCTCGACCGCGCGGCCGCGCTGGACCGCGTTCTTCTGTCGGGTGACCTCGTAGGCCAGCGCCTGCTCGGCGCCCTTGTGGCTCGAGATGTTCTTCACTTCCGTTCGGTTTGCCGACGCCAGCGTCTCGTCGTCGATCCCGCCGTTCTCGCCGACATCGGACTCGGAGACCAGCGAGATGTTGGCGTCGATCCGGAGCGACCCGTCGCGGGCGGCGTCGAAGACGCCGAGATACTCGAGGACCTCCTCCAGTTTCGCGAGGAACGCCCGCGTCTCCTTGGGGGTCCGGAAGTCTGGGTCGGTCACGATCTCCATCAGGGGGGTGCCCGCGCGGTTGTAGTCGACCAGGGTGTAGTCGGCGGTGTCGATGCTGCCGCCCTGGTGCTGGAGGCTGCCGGGGTCCTCCTCGAGGTGGGCGCGCTGGATCCCGATCTCGCGGCGCCGGCCCTCCACGGACACCTCCAAACTCCCGTCGGCACAGATCGGGGCGTCGTACTGGGTGATCTGGAAGTTCTTCGGCAGGTCGGGGTAGTAGTAGTTCTTCCGGTGGAACCGGGTCTCCTCGGCGATGTCGGCGTCGAGCGCCTTTCCGACCTTGACGGCGGCCTCGACGGCACCCTCGTTGACGACGGGGAGCGCGCCCGGCAGGCCGAGGCAGGTCGGGCAGGTTCGGCTGTTGGGCTCCTCGCCGTCGGCCGGCTCGGTCGAACACCCACAGAAGATCTTCGTATCCGTCTCGAGTTGGACGTGGACCTCGAGCCCGATGACGGCCACGAGATCCCCCTCCGAGAGCGCCTTCGCGGTCATTACGCCCCGATTCGGCACACCGCGGCTAAAGCCTAACGGGACCGCCACCTATCAGATTCCGACGAGGTGTCTGACGTACGTTTATGTGGCCGGGGCCGACCTATATGGCGTATGACCAATCGTGTGGACGAACTCGAGTCGCAGGTCGCGAAGCTACAGGCCACCGTCGACGGGCTGACGGAGGAACTCGTCGAGACCAAAGAGCGGGTACGGCTCCTCGAGGAGTCCGTCGACGTGGACCTCTCCACCGGGAGTCGGGCGGTCGGCTACGACCCCGAGTCCGGGAGCGACGCCGACGTGGACGCCGGGGCGGAGTCCGACGCCCGGGCGGAGTCCGACGCGGAGACGGCGCCCGGCGGCGGCGCCGACCCCCTCTCCGAGTCGCGGGCGCAGACGGCGTCCCGCAGCCAGACCTCCGGGACGGGGTCCAACGACGTCGACTTCATCGACGCCGAGAGCGACGACCCGATCCCGACCGAGGCCGCGGCCGATGGCGACGGGACTAAGACCGACGGGGCCGAGGATGACGACGACGCGGCGACTGAAGACGACGACATCATCGTCGCATAATCGGGCACACCGCCCGACACGAGCAACCCATGCACATCAAAGAGCTCGTCCTCGACAGCTTCAAGAGTTTCGGGCGGACCACGCGGATCCCCTTCTACGAGGACTTCACGGTCGTGACCGGGCCGAACGGCTCCGGGAAGTCGAACATCATCGACGGCGTACTGTTCGCGCTCGGTTTGGCGCGAACCCGCGGCATCCGCGCGGAGAAACTGACTGATCTGATCTACAACCCCGGCCACGCAGACGGGAGCGGCGACGACGCCGGGGGCGGAACCGGGGGGCCCCGGGAAGCCGCCGTCACGGTCGTCCTCGACAACAGCGACCGGACGGTCGACCGCTCGCAGGTGGTCAACGCCGCCGGCAGCGAGGACGTCGGCGATATCGACGAGATCACGGTCAAACGCCGGGTAAAGGAGACCGAGGACAACTACTACTCGTACTACTACCTCAACGGCCGGGCGTGTAACCTCTCGGACATCCAGGACCTGCTGGCGCAGGCCGGGATCACCCCCG
>UEZX01000024.1_pt1 | contig 13536 bp, 11 predicted proteins | sample 1903831 | NCBI WGS metagenome assembly UEZX01 (sample SAMEA4776353, study PRJEB27445) | saltern metagenome | biome: Hypersaline environment; feature: solar saltern; material: Pellet | place: Spain | collected 2012-08 | depth 0 m | reverse complement strand
GCGGTCCTCGAAGTCGGCTGCGGCGTCGGCGGCGCGCTCTGGGTCGCCCTGATACGAGACCTCGTCGTCGGCCAGCACGACCCCGCCGTTCTCGGCGATCACCCGCAGATCGATCCCGAGGTAGTGACACAGGCTCACCGGGTACGGGAACGCCTTCCCGGTGGCGAGCACGAGCGGGGCGTCCCACTCGGGGAGATACTCGAACGCCCGGGGGTCCAACCGGCCGGACCCGTCGGTCAACGTTCCGTCGATGTCAAGTACGAGCGGCGGCGTCTCAGCGGTCATCGACGACGGTTCGCCGCGGACCGGCAAAGACCCTGCGCCCCGCCGGAACGGCCGACCGATACCGGGAGACGCTACTGTAAAGTGCGTGGTAGCCAAACCTGCTACAACAGATGAGTAACGTGCCGAGCGTCCTCGTGATCGGCGGGGGATCCACCGGCTGCGGCATCGCACGGGACCTCGCGATGCGCGGTGTGGACGTCACCCTAGTCGAGAAGGGGAACCTGACTCACGGGACGACCGGGCGGATGCACGGGCTCCTCCACAGCGGGGGCCGTTACGCGGTTTCGGATCAATCCTCCGCGAAAGAGTGCATCGAGGAGAACCAGGTACTCCGCCGGATCGCGACCCACTGCGTCGAGATGACCGGCGGGCTGTTCGTCCAGCGCCCCGAGGACGAAGACGAGTATTTCGAGAAAAAGCTGGAGGGCTGCCGCGAATGCGGGATCCCCGCGGAGGTCCTCTCGACAGAGGAAGCCCGCGAGATCGAGCCCCACCTCGCGCCCGACATCGAGCGGGCGATCCGGGTGCCCGACGGCGCAATCGATCCGTTCCGGCTCTGTGTGGCCAATGCAGCCGACGCGATCGACCACGGCGCGCGGGTCGAGACTCACGCCGAGGTCACGGACGTCCTTGTCGAGGACGGCGAAGACGGCGAAGACGGCGAGGTCGTCGGCGTCGAAGTCGAACACGAGTCCGGGGAAGGGTCGTTCGTCCACGGCGCGGCCGGCGAGCGCGAAGCGATCTACGCCGACCACGTCATAAACGCCACCGGCGCGTGGGCCGGGGAGATCGGCGATATGGCCGGCGTCGACGTGGCGGTCCGCCCGTCGAAGGGCGTGATGACGGTGATGAACGTCAGGCAGGTCGACACCGTCATCAACCGATGCAGGCCGAAGGGTGACGCCGACATCGTCGTCCCCCACGAGACGACCTGCATTCTGGGCACGACCGACGAGGAGGTCGACGACCCCGAGGACTACCCCGAAGAGGGGTGGGAGGTCGACCTGATGATCGACACGCTCTCGGAACTCGTCCCGATGCTTTCGTCGGCCCGCACCATCCGGTCGTTCTGGGGCGTCCGTCCGCTGTACGAGCCCCCGGAGGTCGCGAGCGACGATCCCACCGACATCACGCGGGACTTCTTCCTGCTCGATCACGGCGACCGCGACGACCTCCCCGGGATGACATCGATCGTCGGGGGAAAGCTCACCACCTACCGGCTGATGGCCGAGAGGATCGCCGACCACGTCTGCGACCGGCTCGGCATCGACGCCGAGTGCCGGACCGCCGAGGAACCGCTGCCCGGCTCGGAGGAGTTCTCGGTGCTCCGCGATTGGATGGACGAGTTCGGGCTCCGGTCGCCGGTCGGGTTACGGAGCGCCGAGCGGTTGGGGTCGCGGATCGACGAGGTGATCGGCGAGTGGGACGGCCCCAACCCCACTGTCTGTGAGTGCGAGGCTGTCACCCGCGCGGAGATCCACGACGCCATCGAGGGTGCGGGCTCGGACCTCAACGCGGTGCGGCTCCGGACCCGCGCGTCAATGGGGAACTGTCAGGGGGCGTTCTGCTGTCACCGGATGGCGAACGAACTGGTCCCCGAGTACGACGAGGTCGTCGCCCGCGACGCCTTCGACGACCTCTATCAGGAGCGCTGGAAGGGCGAGCGCCACGCGTTGTGGGGCCAGCAGCTCTCACAAGCGATGGTGAAGCATATGCTCCACGCCACGACGATGAACCGCGACGCCGACCCGGCGGCCACGGAGGGGTCGGTCGACTTCGGGGCGTTCGACGCCGGCCCCGACGCAGGGACGACCCCGGACGCCGGGACGGAAGCTGCCGACACCGCCGACGACGCGGTCGCCGACGGCGGTACTCCCGCAATTGGAGCGCCCGATGCCGATTCGTGACGACGTTCTCGTGATCGGCGGCGGACTCGCGGGGTCGATGGCGGCGCTTGCGGCCGCAGAATCCGGCGCGCAGGTCCGGTTGCTCTCTCACAAGAAAAGCACGCTCCGGCAGGCCAGCGGACTCATCGACGTGCTCGGCGCGGTCGACGGCGACGCGCCGATCGCGGATCCCTTCAGCGCAGTCGACCGGCTTCCGGACGACCACCCATACCGGGTCGTCGGCGTCGAGGGGATCCGCGAGGGGCTGCGCCGGTTCGACGACGTGGTCGGCGACCGCTACCGAGGATCGCACACCGACCGCAACGCCCTCGTCCCCACCCATGGCGGGACAGTCAAGCCGACCGCGCGGTATCCCGTCTCGGTCGCTCCGGGGCTCGCGAGCGACGAGGCCGACACCCTGCTCGTCGGCTTCCGGGGGCTGACCGACTTCGACGCTGTCGCCGCGGCCGACCACCTCGCGGCGGCGGGCGTTCCCTTCGACGTCGACGGCGCGGTCGTCGAGTTCCCGATCGAGTTCCGCGACGACGCCCGGACCACCCGGTTCGCACAGGCGCTGGACAAGGACCGGGATGACGTCCGGGACCGCCTGGCCGAGGCTGTCGCCGCGGAACTCGACGGCCACGACCGGGTGGGCTTTCCGGCGATGCTCGGCGACGACCACGGACCGGCGGTGCGCGAGCATCTCGAGGACCGCCTCGGTGCCGCCGTCTTCCAGATCCCCACCGGCCCCCCGAGCCTGCTGGGGATGCAACTGGAGGACCTGTTGATCGACGCCGTAGAGCGGGCGGAAGTCCGGCTCTCGACCGGAAACCCCGCGGTGGGGTACGAGATGGACAATGGAAAGATCACCGCGGTGACTGTCGACCGCCGCGGGCAAGCAGTCCCCTACCACGCCGACGAGTTCGTTCTTGCGACGGGCGGGCTGGTGGGCAAAGGGATCGACTCGGACCGCGAGGCCGTGGCAGAGCCGCTGTTCGACTGTCACGTGCCACATCCACAGGACCGCTACGAGTGGTCCGAGCCCGAGGCGTTCGGCGACCACGCGTTCGCGCGGTTCGGGGTTGTCCCCGACGACGACCTCCGGCCGGTCGACGGCGGCGGCGACGTCCACTTTCGGAACCTCCGGGCGGCCGGCGGCGTCCTCGGCGGTGCGGACGTCGCAACGGAGAAATCCGCCGCGGGCGTCTCGATCGCGACCGGTACCGCCGCCGGCCGCCGAGCCGGCGAGGAGACAGTACAATGAGCGACGCTGAATCCCCACAGTCGACGGACCCGGGCGTACAGGACGGCGATTTCGAGCCGGTTTCGGTGTTCGAGGACGGACGCGACATGGACCTCCGGCCGGGCGCGGACAACTGTTACAAATGTTCGGTATGTGACACCACCTGCCCGGTCGCGGAGGTCGACGATGACTTCCCCGGGCCGAAGTTCCAAGGCCCCGAGCAGTGGCGGCTCAAGCGGGCTGCAGACGATGTCGACATCGACGACTCGATCATGTCCTGCTCGAACTGTATGCGGTGTGACGACGCCTGCCCCTCCGGCGTGCCGTTGAGCCAGATGCACAACACCGCCCGCGGGGCGTACGTCGACGAGCAGATGAACAAACTCTCCCGGGAGTACATTCGGAATCGGATCCTGGCGAACTACGGCTTGCTCGCCCGGCTGGGGAGCAAACTGCCGCGGCTTACCAACGCCGTGATGGGCAACTCCGTGGTCCAGACGATCAACGAGAAGCTGCTCGGGATTACCGCCGAGCGCGACTTCCCCGAGTTCGCGGCCCAGACCTTCCGCGAGTGGTGGGCCGAACGCGGGGGACCGCAGGTGCACTCCGAGGAGAAACGCGTCGCGTACTTCCACGGATGTTACTCCAACTACAACACCCCTGAGGTCGGGAAGGCGATGGTCCGGGTCTTCGAGGAGTTCGGCTACGAGGTCGTGGTCCCCCGCCAGCGGTGTTCGGGTACCCCGATGTTCGCGAACGGCATGCTCGACGACGCCGAGCGCGCGGCCTCAGTCAACGTCTCCGAACTGTCGGATCTCCTTGAGGAGGGCTACGACGTCATCGCCTCCTGTACCTCGTGTTCGATGTCGCTCCGTCAGGAGTATCCCGAACTGTTCCAGCTATCGGGCATCGAGGAGGTCGCCGCAAACACCTACGAATCCCTGGAGTACCTCCGGATCCACGAAGACCTAGATGGAGAACTCGCCGACGCCAGCGTCGACGACCGGGCGTTCGCGTACCACGCGCCGTGTCACGCCCGAAACCAGGGACTCGACCGCCAGGCGGTCGAGCTGTTCCGCGAGGTCGACGGCGTCGAGATGGAGGACGTCGGCGACTCGTGTTCGGGGATTTCGGGCACCTACGGCTGGAAGGAAGAGAAATACGAGACGTCGATGAAGATCGGCGAGGACATGTTCGGGCACATGCACGACGCCGAGGGTGACGTCGGGATGACCGAGTGTCCGACCTGCTCTATGCAGATGGAACACGGCACGGGCTACGAGATCAAACACCCGCTACAGTTTCTTGAAGACGCGCTCTGTTAGGGAATATCGGATCTATTCAGTTGCTTACTCAGTGAAGATTCTCGACACCCCGGGGTGTCGAAATCCGTCACGTGACTATAGGCGACAGTCTCAAAAGCAGGGTCCAATAAGGTTACAATATCGGTGTTACGACGATCCTACGCCGGTTACTCGCCGACCGGCTCGACGCCGATCGTCACCGCAACGCCCTCAACCTCCCATTCCTCGACGAGTTCCCACCCGCCGTCGGTCGGCTTTTCATCGTTGAGTTCGCGGCTCCGGGTCTCGCTTGCGACGTAGTCGTGGTGGCGCTCCACGAGGTCGGTCACCCGCTCGTCGTCGATGTCGACGGCAGTGTCGATCTCGCGTTCGACGTCGAGATCCAACTGCTTCCGCATCTCCTGGATCCGTCGGATGACGTCGCGGGCGTACCCCTCGGCCTCGATATCGTCGGTGAGCTCGGTGTCGACGTAGACCGTGCCGCCCTCGAACGTCGCACGCGAGACGTGCTCGGGTGGCTCTGCCTCGTAGCTGACCATCTCGTCGGTCAGTTCGTGGGTCTCGCCGTCGAGTTCGATGCCGTCGTCGACTTCCGCGCGGGTCTTGCCCTCGATGGCCCCCATCACGCGCTGGGCGTCGCCGCCGAATTCGGGCCCGATAACGCTCATCTCCGGGACCGCGCGCTCGATGAGTTCGTCGAACTCCGAGACGACCTCGACTGAGCGAGTGTTGACGCGCTCGGAGAGGAGCTCCGACAGCGACTCCACCCCGTCAGCGACGGCGTCGTCGTCGCTTTCGACCACGACCCGCCCGACCGGCCACCGGAGCTTCCGGCCGCCCTGCTGGCGGGCGTTCGCGGCGGCCTCTTCGACGTCTCGAAGCACCGCCATCCGGCGTTCGAGGTCCGAATCACGGAGGTCCGCGTCGGCCTCGGGGTACGACAACGCGTGGACGCTTGTGGCGCTTCCGTCGAGGATCTGATACATCCGCTCTGTGAGGTACGGGGTGAAGGGCGCAAGGAGTCGAATCGACTCCGAAAGGACGGTCGCGAGCGTGGCGTACGCACCGCGCTTGGAGTCGGAGTCGGCCTCTTCCCACATCCGTTCGCGGATCGCCTTGATGTAGAACCGCGAGACGTCGTCGGTCAGGAACTCGAGGACTGCGTTGAGGCCGTCGGAGATCCGGAACTCCTCGAGGGCCTCGTTGGCTTCGGCTTCGACCGACTGCAGCCTGGAGAGCACCCACTCGTCGACGACAGTCAGTTCACCGTCGTCAAGGTCGGCGTCGGCGGGGTCGTAGCCGTCGAGTTCCATGTACGGCAGCGGGAACCGGAAGACGTTCCAGAAGATGTTGAGTGTCGACTCCATGTCCGCGAGGCCGTCCCACTCGAAGGAGAGGTCGACGCCCTGCTGGTCGTGGCTGAGGAGGTACGCCCGCAAGGGGTCCCGCCCCGCGCGCTCGATCGCCTCCTCGGGGGTGACGATGTTCCCCCGCGATTTCGACATCTTCCGGCCGTCCTCGTCGTTGACGAACCCGTGCATCATGACCTGCTCGTAGGGGGCCTTCCCGGTGGCCGCGGTCGACATCCCGAGTTGCGACCAGAACCACCCGCGGGTCTGGTCGTGGGCTTCCACGATGAAGTCCGCGGGCCACAACTCATCGTAGGCGTCGGTCTCGCTGGGGTAGTCGAGCGTGCCCCAGGACGCCACCGAGGAGTCGATCCAGACGTCGAAGACGTCCGGGACGCGCTCGTAGGTCGTGCCGTTTTCGGTGATGGTCAGCGGATCGACCGAGGGCCGGTGGAGGTCGATCTCCGCGGGGTCGATCTCCTGGTCAACCCGGTCGGCGAGTTCCTCGCGGGTCCCGACCACGATCCACTCGCCGTTTTCGGCCTGCCAGATCGGGAGCGGAATCCCCCAGTAGCGCTGTCGGGAGATGTTCCAGTCCGGGGCATCCGAGACGAAATCCCGGAACCGGTTGTCACGGGCCCACTGCGGATACCACTCCGAGTCGTCGATGTTGTCCAACAGATCGTCTTTGATGTCGGTGACGGTGATGAACCACTGGTCGGTCGCCAGGAAGATGATGTCCGTATCGCACCGCCAGCAGTGGCCGTAGCGGTGGTCGTGAGTCCCCGAGGCGAGCAGCGCGCCGACGTCGTCGAGGTCGGCGATGATGTCGTCGTTGGCGTCGCGGACGAACGTCCCGGCATAGTCGCCGGCGGTGCCGGTAAACTCCCCGCGCCCGTCGACGGGAACGAAGGTTTCGAGCCCGAGCTCTTTGCCGCGGGCGAAGTCCTCCTGTCCGTGACCGGGCGCGGAGTGGACCAGTCCAGTGCGGTCGGCTTCGACGTACTCTGCGGTGTAGACCTCGCCGGCGCCCGCGAAGTCCGCGGTCTCGGCGAGGCGGTCCGCGAGGGGGTGGTCGTACTCCCACCCGACGAGCTCTTCGCCGGTGTACTCCTCAACGACCTCGTAGTCGTCGTACCGACCCTTCTTGAGCACGTCCTTGACGCAGGGTTCGGCGATGTAGAGCGTTTCCGAATCACCATCCTGCGCCGCGCGCACGGCCTGATACGTCATCTCCCCGTCGACCGCAACGAACGTGTTTGCGGGGATGGTCCACGGCGTCGTCGTCCAGATGACCAGGCTCCCCTCCCGGTCGGCGAGCGGGAACTTCACGTAGATCGACGGCGACGTGATCTCGTCGTACTCCACCTCGTTGGCGGCGATCGCGGTCTGACACCGCGGGCAGTAGTTGACCGAGCGTTTGCCCTGCTCGACTAGGCCCCGGTCGTCGACCTGCTGGAACGCCCACCACGCGGCCTCCATGTACTCGGGGGAGATGGTCTCGTAGGGGTCCTCGAAGTCCATCCAGGCGCCGATCGACTGGAAGTCGTCGTCCATCGCCGCCCGGTTCCGCTCGGCGAACTCCTTACACTCGTCGATGAACGGCTCGATGCCGTACTCCTCGATGTCGCGTTTGGTGTCGAACCCGAGTTCCTCCTCGACTTTGACCTCGATCGGAAGGCCGTGCATGTCGTAGCCGGGGCGGTCGGTCACCCGGTGGCCGGTCATGCGCTTGTACCGGATGACGGCGTCTTTCAGCGTCTTGTTCCACGCCGTCCCCAGGTGCATCTGCCCGGAGGTGTACGGCGGCCCGTCGACGAAAAAGAAGGCCGGATCGTCGGCGTGGGCCGCCTTCGTCGCCTCGTAGGCGTCTACATCGTCCCAGTACGCCTTCACGGAGGGTTCGACCGCTCCGGGCGTGTACTGGTCGTCGACTTCGTCCATACACGTGACCTACCGACGAACGTATATGAAATCCGTGGAACCGCGGCTGTACTGTTCGCACAAGGGTGGTGTCGTCGTCTTGACCAGTATTGTCCAGTCAACTCTGGTGAGAACAACCAGTAGCACCTGTTTAATTTGCGTTAGACAGCGAGTGAATATGTGATTGAGGAGGGTCTGGGCCGTCGGGGATCACCGGGAGAATACGATGGTCTCTCTAATGTGGAGACAGATGTACAGGATCAACTCAACGAACAGCCAGCGAACTGGAACTGGCTGACTCTGGAGAGGATTCAATTGCAATAGTGTAAGGCACAAGACCTGCGCGATGTCCTACTCGCTGCCGTCAGCGTCAGCGAGGATCGACCGAACTGTCCGGCTTCGGCACGGTTGAGCCATTCCTCCAGATCCTCGTGGTCGGCGGTCTCGACAAGCCCGCGAGGCTGCCGCTCTCGAATAGGTTGGTCAAGTCGCCGGCGGGGTTGAGCGTTTTTTCCATAGGAAATCTCCAACGGATGCCGACCCAACGCGTTTTGTGGCTCTGAGAGTCAGTCCGACAAGGCGACTCTCGCTGACGTACTAAATTTGTGGTTGCAAATAGGGCATTTTTGCCTGTCCAGATCGCTCGAATCTTCAATAACTGTGTCACAGTCTCCCCCGTCATCTGAGCACTTTATTTGTACCATCAGTTCAAATCTATAGCAAGTATCCTATATAATCTTGCCTATCAATATGGATCGCTACCACGTGCTTGTATAGGATTTCTCCTGTCTTTCCGAATTATGAGATGCTCCCTCCGTTGCGTCAGTATGAAAGAACTTAGATTGTAACTGTATGCCTAAAAGTCGGTCTTTGGGTTATACCTGATTCCTTACAATCACCGCGAGAACCGGTGGGAGCAGGTACGGTGGCGTCGACGTGATCGCTGCGGTCGCGTATCCCGACCTCCCGAGTTGGCATCGCCGCTTAGAGGGTGTCGTGCCCCCACATATGCTGGAGGACTCGTCGTTGATCTCGCCGGGAACGTCAAGGGGCTTGTCTTGCACAATGAACCCGACGGTGTCGGTGTCTGTCTCGTCGGATAGCCGCAACTGGGCAGATAGAAGCGCATTGAGGTGGATGGTGATGCACACCTGCGACACCCTAACTCAGTAGACCGAGTATCAGGGAGCCAAGCCTACAGGGGTCGTGTGGCGGTGTTTGTTGCTCACTATGGTACTGGGAAAGTGACGTCTTCGAAAGCCCCTGCCCCTTCCAATCCCGTCTCCGCGGGATCCCCGATCAGCCATCGGGAATGCGGCCGCTGTCCAGTGCTGGAGACACCGACTCCCTAGCCGCCAGCCGTCCCCGGGAGCAACCCTTTCACGCTGCCCGACGAACCCGTTGCTATGAGCCTTGAGGTGCCGATCCCCGACCCCCCGGAACTGGAGGAGATCAACCCCAACGAGTACGATGACGCCGAGGTGGTCGGCGACACCGACTACAAGCGCGAGGAGATCGAGGCGCTGCTCCGCGAGGGGGCGTGGGAACAGGCGTTTTCGACGTGGGCATCGAGCACGGACCTCGACGAGGCGGACTTCGACATCGTCACCGACCTCGGGATGCTCGGTCAGTTCGACTTCTTCTGGGACTCCTTTGCCGAACGCGTCGGCTACCACGCGCCGGGGATCCCCGAAGACTGGAAAGAGCGGGAGTATCACCCCGACCTCGACTCGTGGGGGTCGGTCTCGGGGATCAACGCCGGGCTAACGGAGTTGGGACAGCTCGTCTGCGAGGTGCTGAAAGACGAGTACATCGAGTGGGAGACCGAGTACGAGGCGCCCGACGACCTGCCGGACTTCGACTGATGCTCGATCGGCCGATCATGATACTGTTGGCTATCGTCACGTGACGGATTTCGACACCCCGGGGTGCCGAGAATCTTCACGTCGGTATAGCCAACAGTATGAGCCGCGAATCACCGTAGCGGCCTACCGTCCGCCGAGCCCGTCGAAGTCGTCGGGTCCGTCGGGCGGTCCGCTCCGCTCGGGGCTGTCGCCGAAGTCGAACCGTTCCGGGGGCTGGCCCGCTTCGTCGAGGATGCCGTCGGAGACCTCGATCGGACACTCCACCCGGACTGCGAGGGCGACAGCGTCACTGGGGCGGGCGTCAAAGACGAACGAGCGGGGCTCGCCGTCCTCGTACCGCTCGGCATCGACTTTCGCGTAGAAGGTGCCGTCGGCGACGTCGTCGATCCGGACCCGGTCGATCGCGCCGCCGAGTTCTGTGAGAACCGACACCAGGAGGTCGTGTGTCAGCGGGCGCTCGAAGGGCTCCCCCGAGAGGGCGAGTTGGATCGCGCGGGCCTGGTCGCCGGTCACGACGATCGGGAGAAGCTCCGAGCGCGCCGCGAGGACGACCGCGGGGACGTCGTCGCCGTCGGCATTGACGCCCACGGCGATCCCCTCAACTTCTGCGGAGTGGTTCATACCGGTACATACGGCTCCCCGGTACGAATAGGTAGGGGGATGGATTCGTGGCGAGGCGTCAGCTACCGCCGCTGGACGGCCCACACCGCGAGCCATGCCAACAGGACAGCCAGCCCGCCGAGAAACACCAAGAGTCCCGGTGGGGGCCCGGTCGCGGCCGCGGTTTCAGTGGCCACTTCCGCGGTTCCGACAGTGCCGCCGTCGCCGCCGCCACCCGTCATCGCACCGAACGGGACGCCGTCGACAAGGTACTGCGCGAGCAGGCTCGCGAGCCCGACAACTGCAACCCCGCCGAGCAGCCGGGTGAGTACGTCCGACACCCCCGACGTTTCGTCCTCGTCGGCGGCGACGACGACGAGGGGGCGGTCAGCGGGGGCGTAGACGTCCATTTCGCGGCCCTTCTCTGAGTAGACTGTGTCGATCACCTCGATCACACCCGCAGAATCCAGCCGGTCGAGGTGGTACTGGACGTTCTGGAGCGAGGTGTCGACCGAGTCCGCGAGCGCGGCAGGGTTTGTCGGCTCGTCGTGGAGGGCGGCGAGCAGTCGTCGCGCGGTCGTCGAGGACAGCGCCGACAGCAGATCCTCGGCGTCGTCGTCGTCGAGCCCGACCACCCGGGGCGCGGCGTCGACCTCGGAGTCGGACTGGGAGGGGAGAAGGCGACCCATAGGTCCGACGTAGCCCGGGCCACGGTACAAACCTGTTGTTTTCAGCGGGTCGCGACGACGTCGCCCCACGACGGTCCGCAATACACTTGCCACGCGGTCGTCTACTGTCGCGTATGTACGTCCGGGACGCCAAAAATCGAGATGAGGTTTGGTTACTCGACAGGATCGAGGAGGCGGAGCTCGACGACCCCGCGTTTCGGTCCCGGGATTACGTGATCGCCCTCGACGAGGAGACCTCCCGGAAGGCCGGGTTCGGGCGGATCCGCGTCCACACCGTCGACGCGGGGGAGTTCTGCGAACTCGCTTTCGTCTACACCCTCGCGCCGTGGCGCCAGCAAGGCGTCGGCGCCCACATCATCGAACGGCTGGTCGCGGAAGCGGGCGACGGCGGCCACGATACGGTGTTCACCTTTACACGCCAACCCGCCTACTTCACCCCGTTCGGGTTCGAGCCACAGGAGGCGGCCGACCTGCCGGAGCCGGTGCGAGACCGGTTGGAGGTCGTCCGCGAGGAGCGCGGCGACGACGTCATCGCGCTCCGGATTCGCGCCGAGGAGTTCACCGTTCCCGAGAAGTTGCGCGAGCGATTCAAGGCCGCCGCGCCCGCGGACGACCCCGAAGACGGCGAGACCGTCGAGGAGACCGCGGAGGATTTCGGCATCGACCCCTCGGAGGCGACCTACAAGTACGATACTGGGAGCTGAGACCGCGGGCATTCGTCCTGTGCGGGTCAGGTCCGGTCGTCGAGGAAGTCCGTGCTGAAGACGATATACGCGAGGACACTGCAGAACAGGATCGGCGGGAGCAGCGCAAACGCCCACAGAGGTTCGATTCCCCACCGAAGAATGAGTACGACGTTCCCGAGACCGAGCGCGAGAAACGGCGCGACCGCAAGCGCCGCGCGCTTCCGGTTTCGGTGGTTTGACCCCGATCCGAGCGGCGCGTTCGGGTCGAACTCCTCGCCGTCGGGGTCGCCGCGTTCCTCGGCCGACGTCGGGGACGACATACGTCCTCGTCCGGGCCCGAACGGCAAAAACGCCGCGTTCGTCGCGAGCCGACCTCCGACGTTCTCACTCCGCTTTCCGATCACCTTCGAGCCGTGAGGCGAGTTCGACCAGCCCGAACAGCCCGCCGAGGATCGCGGTCGACACCACGATCCCATAAAGCGCGATCGCGCCGGGAGTCACGGGAATGGCGAATCCCGTCCCGAGCACCGCCGCGTCGCTCAGTTGGCCGTTACTCCCGACAAGCCACCCGATTCCCCCGGATAGCAGGATCACGACCGCGCCGACCGAAAGCAGGATCCGCCGGCCGAGTCCGGGCTCGCCTCCCGGTGCCGTGGTGGCGTCCGCCGTCGTATCATCGTCGTTGCCGTCTCCCGCTGCGGCCCCGTCGTCGCCGTCGGTTCCCGTGGACACACTCCACTTACGGGTCGGGGCGGCTTTGGCGTTTCTGGTCCGGCGGTCGCGGCGGTACCACGACACCAACCTACAAACGCGCGCCGACCGAACCGCCGGTGATGACAGACGATCTCATCGCCCGCGCCCGCGAGGCACTCGACGGAGCGTACGTTCCGTATTCGGAGTACACCGTCGGCGCGGCGCTCCGGACGGCTGATGGGTCGGTCTACGTCGGGTGCAACATCGAGAACGCCAACTACTCCAACAGCCTCCACGCCGAGGAGGTCGCCGTCGCCGCCGCGGTCGCCGACGGCCACCGATCCATCGACCGGATCGCGGTTACCTCCGGGGCTCGCGACGGTGTGACGCCGTGTGGGATGTGCCGCCAGACCCTCGCGGAGTTCGCCGGCGCCGATCTCCCGGTCGTCTGCGACGAGGGCGACGGCGAGACGACGACGTATACGCTCGGTGAACTGCTGCCGGACACCATCTCTACGGACACGCTCACAGCAGCCGCCGACGAGCGCAACACCGGAAGCGGGGAGTCGTAGCCGACCGACTTGAGGGTCCGTCGGCCCGACCCACACGTCCGATAGGCTATTGCCCCCCGGCGCCAACCACGACGCTATGAGCGACAGCGAAGACCCGAGCGACGAGGTGCAGTACCACGTCGCGGTCGGCCCCGAGGACATCGCCGACGCCGTCCTCCTCCCCGGCAACCCCGAGCGTGTCGACAAGATCACCGCGCTGTGGGACCAGTACGACGAACGCGCCGAACATCGGGAGTACCGGACTGCGACGGGCACCTACGACGACACCCCGATTTCGGTCACCTCCACCGGGATCGGGAGCCCCTCAACGGCGATTGCGGTCGAGGAACTCGCCCGCGTGGGCGCGGAGACGTTCCTGCGTGTGGGTTCCTGCGGCGCGATCCAGCCGGAGATGGACGTCGGCGACCTGGTGATCACGTCCGGGGCGGTCCGCCAGGAGGG
>UEZX01000023.1_pt1 | contig 13545 bp, 16 predicted proteins | sample 1903831 | NCBI WGS metagenome assembly UEZX01 (sample SAMEA4776353, study PRJEB27445) | saltern metagenome | biome: Hypersaline environment; feature: solar saltern; material: Pellet | place: Spain | collected 2012-08 | depth 0 m | reverse complement strand
GCTCCCGGTGTAGGCGCGCATCACGCCGATGAACCCGAACGAGGGCGCCACCCACCGGAGGAACTCCACGCCGACGCGGACCACCTCGGGGTCGTTCGTAAAGACGGCCACGATCGGTTGGGTGAACAGGAACGCCACCACGCCCAACCCCGAGAGTACCAGAAAGGTCACCGTTGCGGCGAAGTCCGCGGCCGACCCCGCGCGGTCGGGCTTTTCGGCGCCGATGTTCTGGCCGGTCATGGTTTCGACGCCGCGGGCGACCGCGATCGCTGGGAGGAAGATCACCGAGAAGATCCGGACCCCGATGCCGTAGGCGGCCACCACCGTCGTCGGGAACATCCCCACCACGATCAGGAGGAGGTTCACCGAGAGCGCGCGGCCGGTACCCTCGATCGACGCCGGAACGCCGATATCGAGCAACCGGCGCAGGTAGACAGGATCGGGGCGCATCTGGCGCACCCGGATCCGGACGCCGCGGACCCCCTGGATCATGACCGCGATCCCGACGAGAAACGCCAGTGCCCGGGAGAACACCGTCGCGATCGCGGCGCCTTCGATCCCGGACCCCGTGTAGCCGGTGGCGGCGAACAGCGAGGTTTCGACCCCGCGGAGCCCGACCATTCCGAAAAGCGGGTTGTTCTCGAACCCGAAAATCAAGATCGGGTCGATCGCGATGTTCAACACGACCGACCCGAACATCACGAGCATCGGCGTCACGGTGTCGCCGTACCCGCGCATCAGCGCGATGAACACGAAGAAGCCGAACATAAACGGCAGGCCGGCGGAGATCACGCGCATATACCCCGCCGCAAGCGGCTGTACCTCGGGTGAGGCCCCGAGGAACGTGATGAACGGCCCGACAGCGGCGTAGCCGACCGCGCCGAGGATCGCGGAGGCGACCAGCCCGTAGATGACCGTTTGCGACGCCGCGTACTCCGCTTCGGCCTCCTCGCCCGCGCCGATATGTTGGGCGACCAGGACGCTGCCGGCGACGGAGATCCCCATTCCCAGCGCGATCAGGAGGAAGATCATCGGGAACCCGAAGCTGATCGCCGCCAGCGCTTCGGTGCTGTACTGGCCGAGCCAGAACGTGTCGGCGAGGTTATACCCGACCTGGAGGAGGTTGGTAACGACGATCGGAAGCGAGAGGTAAAACAGCGGCCACCCGATCCCGCCGCTCGTGAGCGAGAGCTCGTCGGAGCTTTTGAATAGCGACCCCAGCCGGTCACGGAGGCTCATCCGGACGTGCCTCCGGTGTCTCCATGATTCGGCGCTGTGCTCCCGTCGCCGACCCCATTCGGGGCCGCGTTTCCGTCCCGGTCCCCGTCCGCTCGGCCCTGCGGTCGAAGCGCGGTCTCGATGTAGCTGTGGAGCGTCGCCGCCGACGCCGCCGGGGGGTGACCGGCGCCGACGTGGCGGGTCTGTGCGCCGTTCATGAACGTGGTGAGCGCCGACGCAACGGTGTCGGGATCGACGTCGCCGCGGAACGTCCCGTCGGCGGTACCCTCGGCGACGAGGTCCCGGACCACAGCCGAGAAGGCGTCGTCGAACCGTCGCAGCCGGTCGCGGAACGCGTCGTCGTACGGCGCCTGCGCTTTGATTTCGAGGAGTGCGGTCCGGAACGCGGGCGTCTCGGAGCGCTCGACGAGGAGCGCGTCGACCAGAGCGTGAAGCCGCTCGGCCGGGGTATCGCCGTCGGGGTCGTCGATCCGCGCCTCGAACTGCTCGTAGAGGTGATCCAGAAAGGAGACGAGCAGGTCGTGTTTGCAGTCGTAGTGGTAGTGGATCGCGGCCTTGCTCAGATCAGTCTCGTCGGCGATGTCCTGCATCCGCACCTCCGCGTAGCCGTGCTCGCGGAGCGCGCGATGGGTGGCGTCCAGGATTTCGGTTGGCGCGTCGGTCACAGTGTTGGTACTTCGAACTGACTGGCCGGTCAGTCAAAAGCCGTTCGGCCGAGCGGTTGCGCCGTTGCGACAACGCGCCGCACTCGTCGCATCGAACAGTGTCAGTCGCCGAGTACAGTCGCCGAGTACAGTCGACGCCCCGGTACGACCGGCGCCGCTCAGGTCCGCACGCGGACTACGTGGGTACGACCGGCGCCGCTCAGGTCCGCACGCGGACTACGTGGCCGCCACAGCCGCACTGATCGACGTACTCCCACGCCACCTCGTCGCCGTACGCTTTCGACAAGGCGTCGTAGAGGTACGTCTCCGGATGGCCGTGGGCCCCGTGAGTGACGAGGTTGACGTGGTTGCCCGGCGCGGTGTGACTGACGGCCGAAAGCGCCTGGGCGACCAGGAAATCGCGGTCCTCGGCGTGCTCCGGTCCTTCGAGGTTGGCCGACCACGAATTGTCGTGGACGTGGTCGGTGACGGGATCGGCGTCAATGTCGTGGTGGTCCTCGGTTTCGGTGGACATACCTACCGGTCCGTCCGTCACGGGGAGGTACCTACTCCCGAACATGTTCCGCGGCCGTCGTCGCCTACTTCTTGGGGAACCGCGCGACGAACTCCGCGGGGGCGCGTTTCTCGACCTCGTAGGCGTCGGCGTCGAATTCGGGGACCTCGGCCTGGAGTTCGTAAAACAGTGGTTTGGGCTCGTGGTCGTTGACGAGTTCGAGTGTTTCGCCGCTGTCGAGACCCTCGAAGGCGTCGTGGATCTTCGGGTGTCGTTCGGCGGGCGGGATCTCTCGCACGTCGATTGTTGTGGCTGCCATAGATGACAGTCGTCGCTGCGTGCCCGACTCCCTTTCGACGAATATGTTCGTTGTGGAGTCGTCACCCCAGGCAAGACTGGCATTGGCGCGCCGAAGACTCATACTGTCGGCTATCGTCACGTGACGGATTTCGACACCCCGCGGCGTCGAAAATCTTCACGTAGGTATAGCCAACAGTATCAATACTCGTCGCCACGAAAAAATCGCAGATGCCCGCCGACGACTCTGCCACAGCGCGTGACTCCCTCGACGGTGACGCGTCACCGTCGACCACGCGTCGGCGCCGGTATCTCGGCGCCGTGCTCGCGACCCTCGTCGCGCTCCTCCACCTTCTGGACCCGAACCACGGGCTACTGGAACTGTTCGACCTGCTCTACACCACGCCCCAAGCGCTCGTCTTTGACCCCCGGCCCGTCGCGTTCGTGGTCTCGGCGACGGCGCTTTTGATTGGGGTCTCGCTCAGCCGCAACGCTCCGAACCGGCAGCCCTACTACGTCGCTGGGGTCGCACTGGCGCTCACGTACGTCGTCGGGTACCTCGCGTGGCACCTGACCGGCCACGGCGGGTTTCTCCCCGGGCGGGAGCCGCTGCTTCACGGTATCTCCCCCGTCGGCAATGTCGTCCGGCACCTTACTGGCGACCCGTGGGCGGCGGCGTCGATGGCGAGCGAACTCGGCCTGATCGCGGTGCTCACGACGTTGCTCAGGCGGGAGTGAACCCGTCCGACGGCGGCGCCCCGCCCACATCAACGCACTTACGTTAACTCGGGGTCGTCGTCGCCGCCGACGAACCGCTTCAGTACCGTCCCCTCCGCGCGGTGGAGCGTCTCGCTCGTGGTCGACTTCGCGAGCCCGACGGCCTCCGCCAACTCGGTGAGCGTACACGTCCGCGGCGTGTCGTAGTAGCCGCGCTCGACCGCCGCCTCCAAGAGGTCGTACTGGTCGTCGGTCAGCAGCGACTGGGTGTCGATCGACTGCGTGATCGAAAGCAGATCGAACTGGATCCCGAAGTTCTCGAGCAACGTTCCGAGCTCCGAGAGCTTCTCGCGCGTAGCGGTCAGCTCTACGGTCACCTCGCCGTCCGTGATGGTGATCGGGAGCTCCAGGGGGATTCCCGCCTCGCTCAACGACAGGATCAGGAGGGGCTCTGTGGTCTCGAACTGGACGAGCGCCCGGTCGGGTTGCGCTTCGAGGATCGTGGCCGACGTCACCGACTCGTGGTCGCCGATTGCGGTGACGATCGGTTCGATGTCGGCGCCGGCGATCTCCACCAACCCGACCCCGGTGTCGTCGGCCGGCATCGCCGCGAGCACGGTGAACGCCGCGTCGGGGTACTGCTTCGAGAGGGTCGAGACCCACACCTGGTCGGGGATCTGTAGGGAGAGTGTCGCGCGGGGCATCGGTGTTCGGGGGTACTCGATGCGGGAGGGCTAAATCATCCACGAATATGTTCGGCCCGAAGCCCGGATTCTGGGAACGTCGTCCCGGGTATTTGTACGCGGGTCGCCGACGCATCGATAATGACACCCTCGACACCAGCCCCGGTGGGGACTGACACCGAATCGACGGCGGCCGACGACAACGAACGCGGCGGACCCACGGTCTCCCGGCGCGGCGCGCTCCGGGCCATCGGCGGCGGGGTCGCTGCCGGCACGGTGCTCGGGGCTGCCCCGGCCACCGCCCGAGCGCAGTCCGATGGGACCGATCTGGCGTCGTGGTTCGAGGACGTCTCGAACTACGACGGCGTGGTCGACGGGACCGGCAGCGACTCGGTCGGCGTCGACGTCGGCGTCGAGGCCAACGGGGGCGCGTTCGGGTTCGGCCCCGCTGCGATCCGCGTTGATCCGGGCGCGACGGTCACCTGGGCCTGGACCGGCCAGGGCGGGAGCCACAACGTGGCGGGCGACAGCTTCGAGTCGGACCTCGTCGACTCCGGCGACCACACCTTCGAGCACACGTTCGAGGAGGCGGGCGTCTACACCTACGTCTGCACCCCCCACGAAACCCTCGGAATGAAGGGCGCCATCGTCGTCGGCGACGTCGAGGTGAGCGAGGGAGGCGGCGGTAGCAGTACCGAAAGCGGGGGCGATGGCGGCAGTACCGAGAGTACGGGTGACGACGGAACCGCAAGCGGGGGCGGCACTGCGGAGGCCGGCGACACTGAGGAGGAACTCGGGACTCCCGAGGAATCGATCGCGGCGCCCTTCGGCGACGCCGGAACGCGCCACCTCGGTGGTCTCGCACTCGGCGGCGTCTTCGGACTCGCGCTGGCGTCGCCCGGGCTGTTCGGGGCGTTCCTCTGGCTCACCGGCCGGGGAGACGAGCAGCCAGACGACGAGTAAGCGACGAGTGCAGCGACGGTGAGTTACGTTCCGTCCGCTTCCGCCCGAACGTGGCCCCACAGCGTCGACAATTGCCCCGATGCCGAGCGTGTCGGGCGCTCGAATTCGAGTTCGATGGTCCCGTTCGCGCGCCGGGCGACGATCGCCTCGAACTCGACCGCGTAGCGCGCGGCGTCGCTACTCGCCTGTTTCCGCAGGAGCCCCGCCTCCGTCATCGACTGGAGTTTCCGGTACGTGGTCGATCGGGAGATCTCGCAGGCGTCTGCGACCTCGGCGGCCGTCATCGGCCGCTCCAGCGCGCGGATGATCCGGCGAGTGCGCTCGCTGGCGAGCAGGTCGAACGTCCGTTCGACGTCGGGGGAGACCGCGTCGGACAGGGGGTTCGGAGCCATCAGTGGGTGACGGAGCCGTGTTGCAATCAGCCCCGCACCGGTGGTAAACACTCCGATCCCACGCCCCGACACGTGTCGGTCTACTGGTAGGTACTCGCCGATACCCCGAACATGTTTGCCACATTCTCAGAATGTAGGAACAACTTCGAACCTATATCCTGACTTTGCTCTTACCCCGATCTGTATGACAGAGTACGTTGGCGCACCCGGATCGAGCATGTCCCGCCGCCAGTTCCTGGCCGCGACCGGCAGCGCAGGGGTTCTCGGACTTGCAGGCTGTGCCGCACCGACAAACGACCGGATCACGGCGTCGAACTCGAACGCCGGCACCGCCGCGACGCAGCAGGGATCGCTCCCGACGACCAGCCCCCCTGAGGTCGTCGACGTGAACGAACAGGGCGGCTCGATCACGATCGAGTCGACACCCGCCCGCCACGACGTCCACCCCTTGGAGACGATGGGCGGACCGGTCGAGCTCCCGCAGGTATGGGCGTTCAGCGCCGAGGGCGGCGAGCCGAGCGTCCCCGGGCCGATCATCCGCGCGACGGAGGGCACCGAAATGGAGATCACCCTCGACAACTCAGACGGCAAGCGCCCCCACACCCTCCACTTCCACGGGGTCCAGAAGACCTGGGAGAACGACGGCGTCCCCACGACGACCGGGATCCAGGTCGGCCCCGGCGAATCCCACACCTACACCATCCCGGCCAACGTCCCCGGGACGCACTTTTATCACTGCCACTACCAGACCAACCGCCACGTCGAGATGGGGATGTACGGCATCCTCCGCGTCGATCCCGAAGGGTACGAGCCCGCCGATCGGGAGTACTTCATGACCGTTCGCGACTGGGACTCCCGGCTCCCGCGGATGATGGCCGGCCAGGACGTCGAGTACGACCCACGGAACCGTCAGCCCGACATCTTCACGGTCAACGGCAAGAGCGCACCACGGACGCTCCACCCCGAGAAGGGGTCGCCACTCATCGTCAGCCAGGGCGACGACGTCCGACTCCACTTCGTCAACGCCGGCTACATGAGCCACCCGCTGCACATCCACAACCACCGGTTCCAGGTGGCGGCGAAAGATGGCGGACGGATCCCGGACGCGGCCCGTCACGAACAGGACATTATGAACGTCGCGCCCGCGGAGCGGTACACAGTCGACTTCACCGCCGGGGCCGACCCCGGGATCTACCTGATGCACTGCCACAAGGTGAACCACGTCATGAACGGCGACTACTACCCCGGCGGGATGCTCACCGGACTGGTCTACGAGAGCGTGATGGACACCGACGCCTTCGCGCAACTGATGGAGTACGCGGGCTTCGAGGGGTGACCGGAGCCACAACGCCGGTTCTCGACCACAGTCGGTGGCCGCGCCCGCACATCCGGTTTCGTACTCCGAGTGTTTATACCCGATCGCGGAACCACGGCCCACGTGACTATAGCCAACAGTATGAGAATCACCCCGCGTCGGGTAGCGGTTGCTCGGCACGTCGACGCGGGTGCGGCTGTGCCGACTGTTCGCCCTCGAACTCCACGTCGAAGCCGAGCTGCCGGGTTCGTACTGCTGGCTACGGCTTTGTGAACCCCCACACTGCTGCCAGGACCTCCCCGCTGTGTCTACACGCCGATGGGTCGGATCATCCCGAAATATTATTTCATTTGATTCCCAATCCGCCCCTGATGCCGACGTGTGAGAACTGTGGTTCGTTCGTCACAAGGGAGTACGTCCGGGTGTTCGCGCCGAACGGGATGGACAGCCCGCGGGTCTGTCCCAACTGCGAGGACAAGGTCCGCGATGGTGCCGACGTCCGCGAGGCGCGCGCGACCCGACACTGATACCGACGGTTGTCGTCAACTGCCGATCGTCACTGACCCCATCCAGGAGATGACCGGTACTTCGGTACAACCGTCCGTATGACGCCGGCGGTCGGCTCCGGGCGGCTTTTGATGCCCCGGGGCGTTCTGCCCGTATGAGCTCCCGTTCCGCGTTCCTCGCCGGCGACCGACACGACGACGTCGCGCTGTTTCTCACCGAGTCGTATCTCGACAGCGAGGGAAAACTCCCAAAGATGGGCGAGGCCGTCGATTCGGGGTACGTGCTTGTCGTCCCGGGCGATGACGGCCGGCGGGCGTTCGCCGCGGGGACCGGGATGGAGGCGATGGAGTTCGCCCGCGGCGCGATGGATGCCCGCGGGCACGTCTCCCGTGAACTTGACGGCGGCGAGTGTCCGCGCCGCGACGCAGACACCGAGGCGTCCCACGACGTCGAGTTCGTCTTTGCGTTCTCCGAGGAACAAAACGAGGAGGTCGGCGGGCTCTACGCCCGCGGCGAGGTGATCCACGCCTACGCCCACTGCGCCTGTGGCGCGAGCTACTCCGACAAGTGGGTTGTCGGCGAGGAACGCGAGACCGGCGTCCAGCCCGGCGGGACCGAGCCGGTCGAAGCGACCGAGTGACGCCGACGGCTATGGCCCCGGCTGCCGGTAGAGTCAGGTACAATGCGGCCCGAGTACCCGTATGAGCGAGACAGTCGACGTCACGGTCCGCTCCGGCGACGGCGAGGAGACGATCGCGGTCGAGCGGGGCCGGAACCTCAGGGAGGTGCTCGGAGAGTACGGCTTCTCCGTCTACGGGACAGTCTCCCGCCACGCCAACTGCGGCGGGCGGGGGCTGTGTGCGACCTGTACCGTCGAGGTCGACCCCGCGCCGGAGCCGACACACTGGCACGACGCCGCGGCCGTCCGCTTTGGCTACCCCCGGCTGTCGTGTCAGATCACGGTTGAGGAGCCGCTGACGGTTCGGCTCCTCGACAAATACGTCTGGGGGCAGGTGCTCCCGCGACAGGTGTCGGGCGAGGAGTGAACCACGGCCCCGTGACCGTTCTGTTACTCGTCGTCGGCTTCGGCGTCCACGTCGTCGGTCGATCCGTCCCCTTCTTCGGATCTATCCTCCTCGGCCGCCATTTCGTCGGCGACCGCCTCGAACGCCCGGAGGATCACCCGCTTCGTTGTCGCGCCGCCGGTCGTCCAGTGGTGGGCGTAGTCGAGCATATCGTCGTAGATGTCGGGCTTACACCCCGCGGCTCGGGGGTGGCCCCCGCCGTTGACGCGCCCGGCGACCTCGTGGGCGCGCTCGAAGGTCTCCGAACCCCGGATGCTCGCGCTGCCTGCGGGCTTGACCACGACCGCCGCGTCGGCGCCCTCCTCCCGAAGGGCTTCGGCGACCTCGTTCTGTGAGCACCGGCCGTACGCCACGCCGACGGTCCACGGGCCGACCTGTTTGAGTTCCGCCCGCGACACCGCGGCCTCGATCAGCTCTTCTTTTTCGACCCGTCGGAGGTCGATGTACTCCGCGACTTCGTCGGGAAGATCGACGCCGAACGTCCCCACCATCGTCACGTACTCCTCGGGACTGGTCCAGTAGGCGTAGTCCGCGAGGTCGTCGCTCCGGGGGTCTTCTTTCTCCCAGAGGTCGTGATCGCGGGTGACCGCGGCGAGTTCGGTCCACTGCTCGTCGAAATCGTAGTCGAGCGAGCGGAGCGTCACGTCGGTCGAACACTCCTCGTCGGATTCGCCCACCACGAGGTCGACGCCGGCCTCGCGGACCGCTTCGGCGGCTTCGTCGGTCCACTGATGGTGATCGTACCACGCCACTGCGTCCGCGAGGTCGACCGCGGCGTCGAGTTCGTCGGCGATCCATCCGTACTCGTCGGGACAGAGATCACATATATAGAGGTCGATCCCTTCGGGGGCGTACGCGGCGACGTGCTCTAAGGCCTCGTCCAGGGAGTAGGGGCCGGCACCGACCAGGGCGACCGTCGATCGGGGACGGTCCTCGGCTTCGTCCTCATCGGCGTCGTCTCTCCCTTCGTCTCCGCCGTCTTCCCCGTCGCTGCCCGCCGGGTCGTTCCACCCGTCGACCCGGTCTGAGACCTCGTCGGCGAACGACGCCCACGAGAGCGTCGCGTCGTAGACCTCCCGGAGCAGCGCCACACACCCCAGTCCGTCGGCGTCGGTGTCGGCGACGACCACGGTCTCCGCGCCGTCGACCGCCTCGGCAATCCGTTCCTCGGTCCGGGAGTCGTCGAGGGAATCGGGGTAGAAGAAGCCGGTGCCGGGGAGTTGGGACTTCCGCGTCAGCGAGAGTTGCCCGCTGTCGATGAGTTCGTCGTCCATATCACCGACGACGGCTGCCGGGGTGAAAACCGGCGCGGTTCGGGCTTCGAGGCGGCAATATCGCCCGGATTACGCCGCGAGCGAGCGGACGGCCTCCGCGAGGACCGCCGCCGAAGCCGCGCAGTCGTCCCAGTCGGGCCACTCCCGTGGGGAGTGGGAGGCGCCGTCGACCGACGGCGCGAACAGGAGCCCCACGTCGGTCGGGTCCGCCAAGTTTGCGGTGTCGTGGATCGCCGCGGAGTGGAGACAGGTCGCGTCGGCGTCTCGTGCTGCGGCCGCGTCCTCGGCGGCCGCGACCGCTGACTTCCGGTCGGCGGCGACCTCCTCGGCGGCGCGCTCGACGTCGAGCACGAACGCCGCGCCGGCGGTCAGTGCGTCGGTCCGGTCGTACATCGGCGTCGACCCCGCGTGGTCGGCCTCGCCGGCGATGGTGACCTCGCAGTTGGTGATCCCGGCTGATCTCCATACACGACGCTACGCGCCGTGGTAAATCCGCGACCGGGGTATCGCCGCGGCTCGACGCGCCGTGGCTTACGCCCGCTCCGGGGTCCCCGTCGCCGCCGCCGCGTCCTCGTCGGCGGCGAGTTGGCGGACGGTCAGCACGGGAACCGGGCAGGTCCGGACCACGCGCTCGGCGACCGACCCCACCAGAAACCGGTTTTCGCCGTGGCGGCCGCGCGTCCCCATCGCCACCATGTCCGCGTCGACCCCGCGGGCGTACTCGTCGATGACCGACGCCGGCCGCCCCGTTTCGATCTCGGTCCGCACCTCGCGGTCGGCGGCCGCCCGGACCGCCCCGACCGCCTCCTGGCCGCGCTCTTCGAGTGCGCTCTGCATCTCCTCCCGGAGCCGCTCCGGCGACGAGTCCACCTCGCTTTCGTCGACGACGTACACGCAGTGGACCGCGGCGTCGAAGCGCTCGGCGAGATCGAGCGCCACGTCGACCGCGCGGCGGGCGCTCCCGGAGCCGTCGGTGGCGACCACGATGGTCTCGAACATACCCCGGTGTTGCGCCTGACGGGAAATAAACCCCGCCGGGTCGACTCACGCCGCCTGATCGGATTCGGCCGACTCCGACTCACTTCGAGGCGGCGTCGGTTCGGCGGTCGCGCCACCGCCGGACCGCCCGGACGAGCGACTCGTCACCGACCCGGGTCGCGAGCGCGACGCTTGCCCACCCTACAGCCGCCCCGGCGACGACGTCGGTCGCCCAATGGATCCCAAGGTACATCGTCGAGAACACGATCGAGGCGGCCAGGAGGATAGCCACGGGCGTCCACCGGGGGTGCGATTCGCGGAACTGGACGGCGACGAGCGCCACCGTCACCGACAGCGAGGTGTGCAGCGACGGGAACACGTTCGTGTTGGTGTTCACCTGCTGGACCAACAGTTGCGACTGCGGCCACGCCGTGTACAGCAGGGGCTCAACCAGTTCCGGCATAAAGTTCCGCGGCCCGTACGCCACGAACAGGACGTAACACCCCAGCCCGAACCCGTAGTTCAGGATGTACGCCGTAAACAGCACGCGGACCGGCTGCAGCGTCTCCGTCAGGAGATACGCCAGCACCGGGAAGGTGAGGACGAACGTGTAGCCGAAGACGTACACGAACCCGAAGTACGCGGTCAGCGTGGGGGTCGCGATGCTCTGGATTACCGCGACCAGTTGGCCTTCGAGCAGGAAGATGTACCGCGTGATGTTGAGGCCGATGAGCCACGACAACTCCACTCCGATGTCGCGGACGACGCTGTTCACCGCGAGGACACCCACCAGCACAGCGAGCGTCGGTACGACGGCCCGGAGGTTCCGTTGAATCCGCCGAGCCTCGCCCGCGACCCGCTGCTGCAGACCCTGTGCCGGCCCCGATGGCCGGGCCGCCGGATCCCCGAGGAGGAGCCAGTAGCCCAGCAGGTGTCCGATCCCCACCACGAGTCCGACCTGGAGGAGGACATCGACAAGCGCCATCACGAACCCCGCAGTAACCTGCCGTCGTCGTACTGGTACCCCGCGTCACGGAACGCCTGCCGCGCCCGCCCGCCGTCGATCTCCCCGTCGGACCCGATGAACGGCGTGACGGGGTTGCCGTCGGTCTCGTCCCACTCGAGGTCCGACGGCACCCATCTCCCCTCCTGTATCGGCGTCACCGTGGGGCGGGCGTAGCCGTCGAACACCGCCGATACGAGGTGATTCACGTCGACCAGACGCGCCACCGTGTTCCGGAAGCGGGGGTTTGTAAACGGCGCCCGCTGGGTGTTGTATCCGACGAGGTACGGTGCGTCGGACCGCGAGATCACCAGTTCCAATCCATCGTTCCGTCCGATCCGCGGCACCGCGTCCGTCCCAACCGGCGTCCCGGTTACCTCGGCGTCGCCGTCGGCCACGACGCCGATCGCAGCGTCGTCGGAACCGACGAACTGGATGCGGAACCGGTCGTACGGCGGCGGTCCGACGCCGTCCGGCAGGTCGGTTGTGTCGGGGTCGGCGAGGAAGTGCTCCGGGAAGGGCTCAAGCACCAGCGACTCCCGAGGCGTGTTCCGGCGGAACCGGAGCGGGCCGCTCCCCACGGGCGGGATGTTGTTCGCGACGAGCGCCTCGGTGGCCTGGCTGACTTCGATCCCGGCCATCGACGCCGGATCCGTCCGCTCCGTCCAGATATGCTCCGGGAGGATCGGCACGGTGAGCGCACGGGCCGCAACCGTCGGCGAACAGTCGACGAACTGGATCGTCGCGACCGTGTCGTCGACGACGTCGACGTCCGAGACGAGCCCCGCGCGACCCTGGAACCGCGGCGCCGGGATCGCCGCGTCGTCATCTGTCTCTCCCGTCTCACCCGCCGAGCCGAGCGAGGTGTCCGAGAGCAACGCGTAGGTGAACGCGACGTCGGCCGTGGTCAGCGGGGTCCCGTCGTGCCACGTCGCCCCCGGCCGCAACCGGATCGTCGCCCGCGGCCCCTCGGTGGTCCGGTCGAACGCCCACGACGCCGCAAGCCACGGCTGCGTCCCCTCGCTCGTGACATGGCCGAGCGCGTCGTACACCAGTCCGGTCACGACCCCCGACCGCCGGTACTCCGCCGACAGCGGGTTCAGGTTCTCCGTCGGGCGACGATCGGTCGACATGATTCGGAGGACCTCCGTTTGTTCCTCTCCGTCCTCCTCCGCGTCGGTCGCCCGCTGGAGCGCCAGGTACCCCTGCGGCGTCTGTAGGTCGACGTCCCCCCAGTTCGTGTAGGTGTCGCGCCGGACGGCACGGATGTCGTCCGGGAACACGAGGGGAGTGAACGGCTGCGAGCGCGCGATCGAGCGCAGGAGCTCTGCCACCGCTTTCCGGCGTTCCGCCCCGGTGACGCGACGCTGGGTTTCCAGGTTCCCGTCCACGTCGAGGTCGACGAACCCAAACGGGTTCTGCCACCCCTGTGCGTCGGCGAACCGCGAGTGCAGCAGCGAGTAGAGGCTATCGGGATCGACATTCCAACCCCGGCCGCGAGCGAGGAACATCTCGAAGTCGTTGCCCAAGAGCACCTGCCGGAAGAGTTCCTCCTCCGACACCGGCACCACCTGCGCGTCGATCCCTGCCTCGTTGTACCAGGCCGCGATTGTCCGTGCCGCCCGCAGCGCAAAGGGGTCCGAATCCGCGGGTAACGTCTTGATCTGTACCGACACCTGCTCCATCGAGTTCCAGCCGGCGATCGAACGGGCCCGTCGAAGACACCCGGCGGTACCGGTGGTTGTCCCCGCCGCAAGCGTGCCGAGTACGGCACGACGACGGATCTCCGGCCCCTTCGACGACCGTGTCATCCCCTTTGACTAGCTCGAGGAGCATAATACCGCTTGGGGCTTATGCTTCTCCGACGACCGAATCCGACGGCGTGCAGTATATGACCGTCGGCGTCGACCTCCGAGTATGGGTCCGCCCCGAAC
>UEZX01000022.1_pt1 | contig 13564 bp, 13 predicted proteins | sample 1903831 | NCBI WGS metagenome assembly UEZX01 (sample SAMEA4776353, study PRJEB27445) | saltern metagenome | biome: Hypersaline environment; feature: solar saltern; material: Pellet | place: Spain | collected 2012-08 | depth 0 m | reverse complement strand
GTCGGGCCAGTCGTCGGCGACCGCGTCCTGGAACCAGGGGTCGAGCTGGTCTTTGTACAGCGAGTACGACTCGTTCCAGTTGATCGACGGGAAGTGCCGGCGTTCCGCGAGGTCGGCGTCGAGTGCCCAGAACGTCTTCACGATGCGCAGCGTGTTCTGAGTCACCGGCTCCGAGAAGTCGCCGCCGGGCGGTGACACCGCTCCGATCGCCGACACCGACCCCTCGGTTCCGTTGATGTTCTCGAAGTAGCCCGCGCGCTCGTAGAACTGCGCGAGCCGCGCAGCGAGGTACGCGGGGTACCCCTCCTCGCCGGGCATCTCCTCGAGCCGCGAGGAGATCTCCCGCATCGCTTCTGCCCACCGCGAGGTGGAGTCGGCCATGAGCGCCACGTCGTACCCCATGTCACGGTAGAACTCCGCGATGGTGATCCCCGTGTAGACGCAGGATTCACGCGCCGCAACGGGCATATTCGACGTGTTGGCGATGAGCGACGTTCGGGCCATAAGCGGGTTCCCGGTCGAGGGATCCTCGAGCTCGGGGAAGTCGTCGATGACCTCGGTCATCTCGTTGCCGCGCTCGCCGCACCCGACGTAGATGATGATGTCGGCGTCGGCGTACTTCGCGAGTTGGTGCTGTGTGACGGTCTTGCCGGAGCCGAACGGCCCCGGAATGGCAGCGGTTCCGCCCTTCGCGATCGGGAACAACCCGTCGAGGATGCGCTGGCCCGACACCAGCGGGGTCGTCGGCGTCTTCTTCTCGACGCTCGGGCGGGCCTCCCGCACTGGCCACTCCTGGCGCATCCGGACCTCGACGCCGTTGTCGAGTTCCGCGACCGTCTCCTCGACGGTGAACTCGCCGGCCTCGACGGAGACGACCTCGGCGGTCTCGCCCGCCTCGAGGGCGTCCGGCGGGACCATCACCTTGTGATCGATGGTGACCGTCTCCTCGACGACGCCGACCACGTCGCCGCGGCCGACTTCGTCGCCCGCCTCGACCTCGGGTTCGAAGCCCCAGGTCTTGTCGAGTTCGATCCCCGGCGCGTCGACACCGCGGCTGAGGTACGGACTCCCCATCTTGTCCTCGAGGACGTCAAGCGGGCGCTGGACGCCGTCGTAGATAGTGTCGAGCAGGCCGGGGCCGAGGTCAACGCTCAGCGGTTCGCCCGTGTTCTCGACGGGGCCGCCGGGGCTGATCCCGGAGGTCTCCTCGTATACTTGCAGCGTCGTGATGTCGCCCTCGATCTCGATGACTTCGCCCATCAGGCCTTCCGCGCCCACGTAGACGACGTCGTTCATCCTAGCGTCGAGATCGCGGGCGGTCACGACGGGACCACTCACGCTCGCGATTGTGCCGTCCTCCCGGACGGTCTGTGCTGTCTGGCTCATGTGTTAGTCTTCCTCCATCAGGTCGATGCCGATGGCGCGTTTGATCTGATCGCGGAGGCCACTGGCGCCCCCGTCGCCGCCGAGCGTGACGAGCGTCGGTTCGATGCTCGTCTCGGCGGTCTCGCGGACGTCGCGGGAGAGATACTCCAGGTCGTCGGTGTGCATCACGACGATACCGACGTTGTCGTCGTCGAACACGCCCGCAACGGCCTCGTCCAGCTGTTCTCCTTTCTCGTCTTCGGCGACGGTTTCGAACGTCCGGACGCCCGCGAGGCGGAACCCCGTGGTGAAGTCCGGACTCCCGACGACGGCGATCTCCTGGCTCATAGGATCACCAACTCCTCTTGGATCTGCTCCTCGGAAAGCCCGGCCTCGCGACCCCGTGCGATCGCCCGGATGTTGTCGACCTCGCGCTCCTTTCCGAGGATGTACGACGCGACCGGGGTGACCGACAGCGGGAACACGTTGCCCAGGCTGTTGGTGTATTTCAGAAGCGCGACCTCGAGTGCGCGCTCGAAACCGGTGAGGCTCTCGGCGTCCTCCAGTTCGTCGAGCGCGTTCGAGAGGTCGTCGCCGTACTGCGACTCCCGGATCGCGGCCACCAACTCCTCGCGGTTTTTTGCCAGGGTGGCAAGCTCCGCGGCGGTGAACAGCGACCCCCCGTCGATGTAGTACTCCGCAGGGTCGATGTCGGCGCCGCTCTGTGCCAAGCGGAGCGCGTTCCGCGCGTTCCGGAAGTCGATTTCGGCCTCCAGGAACTCGCGGTACTGCTCTGTGGCCTCGTCGACGACAAGCCCGTCAAGGAGGTGGTCGTAGTACGTCCGGTCGATCGCGTTTTCGAGGGGGACGAGCACACCGCTGTCCTCGTAGTCGCCGTACGCGTCCGCCAAGTCGCCCCCGAAGATGGTGCCGTCGAGTCGCTCGACGACCTCCTCGATGCTTGGCGCGTCAACCAGCGCGTCGAGGAGGTCCCCGTCGAACTCCCCCGCGCGGATGAGGTCGTCCTCGATGTCCTCGCGGTCGGCGCCGGAGTAGCGCCCACGGATGACGGTCTTGACGTTCCAGGCGTCGAACTTCCGGAGGTATCGTGCGATCAGGTCGTAGAGCCGGCCGTTGGCCCACCGGAGGAGGTCGTCGAACTGTCGTGCGAGGTTGCGGTTCAACGCGTACTCGATGAGGTCGACACCGGAGTGGCGGGCACCCAAGGCGTTGATCTCGGCCTCGTAGTCGGATTCCTCCATGAACCGAGCGATTTCGGCCGGGCCCATTCGGACCAGCTTGCGGTACTCCTCGTCGCCGTACAGCGCGCTCTTTCGCGCCCCGACACGGGCCGTCACGTACTCCGGGTTGGAGCCGCCGGCGGTACTCATTGGCCGAACAGTATGTCGCTCACGTCCTTGAGGCTGTCCTCCCAGACGTCCTCAAGCACCGAGTCGAAGGTGTTGTTCACCCGGACGCGGGAGTCGGTGCTGTCGACCACGACGCCGCCGAGACAGTCGTGTTCGCCGCCGTACTCGAAGCCGTCGTACTCGGCGACGAGTTCCTCGAGCAGCTCCTGGTCGTCGTCGCGACCGTAGACCGCGACCGACTCCTGGCCTTCGAACTCCGCGGCGGCCTCGTCGAGCAGCGCCCGCGTCAACTCCGCGCGCTTTTCGGCGGGCAGGTTTCGAAGCTCGGCTTCGGCCTGCTCGTGGACGTCGTTGAGGACGTCCCGGCGTGCTTCGAGGCGCTCCTGTTTGGCTTCGAGCTTGGCGCCCGACACCGCCTGCTCGCGCTCCTGTTCGATCTGTTGCTCGACCGATTCCTCCCGCGCTTCGAGGAGCTCCTCGGCGTCGGCTTCTGCAGCCTCGACGATCTCCTCGGCGCGGCGTTCGCCCTCCTGGCGTATCTCTTCCGCACGCGCGTGTGCCTCGTCCCGGATGTCCGAGACGACGTTGTCCAAACTCATTGATGGAAGGGGTGACGCTTAGACCAGGAATACGACGACAAGCGCGAGGATGACGAGTGTCTCCGGCAGGACTGTCATAATCAGGCCGTTGACGAAGAGGCTCTCGTCCTCCGCGATCGCGCCCATCGCGGCGGCGCCGATTCCACGCTCCGCATAGCCCGCGCCGAAGGCGGCGAGGCCGACCGCGAGCGCGGCGGCGGCGGATGGTTCAAGGGCCGGGGCGGCTGCTTCCGTCTGCTGCAGGAGTGCTTCGAACATTGTGTGAAAGTCTACTGTGTGGTCGTCTCCGAACATCCGTAGTTGGGCAGGTACTTCTCATAAAGCTTCTCAAACTGCCTCGCCGGATCGCGGCGAGGCGGTCCGTATTCGGCGATATTCACCCGATTCGGTGATCTCTCCATGTGTACATTTCTCACCCAAGCCGGGAGCACCCCTGAACGGGTCGCGGCCACGGGCGGGGGATCGTCGCTATCAGCAGCGAGGCAGCGTCTCGGACGGATCCTCGCCTCATACGGAGTATCGTAGTCAGTTGCCGGTCATCGCCCGCACGGTCCGGTGATGGTCCGTTCGAGAACCCGTCTCAGTCCTCAGTGGTGAACTGACGGTCGTACCCGAACGGCTCGTACTCGCGGCCACCGCCGTCGAAGAACTTGTTGAAAAACTCCACGTACTCGAGACGCACCGCCTGCAGGCCGGCGCTTGTGACGCCGAGCGCCAGCACCAGCAGGTGGCCGATCACGAGCACCAAGACCCCCACCAGGATGGTCGCTGCGGAACCGTGGACCAGCCCGCCGAACAGGATCTCGGTCACCTCGTGGCCGCTGGACATCGTGCCGACCTCGGGCATGTGACCCAGGCCGAAGTGCCACTCCGCATCGGCGCCGCTCTCGGTGACGTAGACCCCGAAGAACAGCAGATTGACCGTGAACGCCATCCCCGCCTTCGCGAGCAGGACCGCCGCGATCCGGGTGTACGACAGTACGTTCACTAAGACGTTCAGGAACTCGATGGCCTCGATCGGCTCGCCGACCGCGAGCAGTACGAACCCGATGAGAAACACCAGAAGCGGCAACGTAAAGGGTGCATCAACCACCGGAATGGTGAAAAGCGCCATCGTGGGGAACCCGGCGAAACCGAGCGGAAGCACACCGTCAGCGGTAAAGGTGGTGTAGATGAACTCGGGGGCGACACCCGCCAGGGCGTCGCTGAACACCCACACCCACAGGCCGTTCATCATCAGCAGCCACGAGCCGTTCTCGTAGACCGCGTGTTCGAGGTCGTGGAGTTCGAGGTCCTCGATGAACCCGAAGAGCCACGCCACGTTGAGGTGGAAGATCCCCACCAGCACGCTGACCACGAGCCACCCGCGCGCCCAGTCGACGCCGGCGGGCGACAGCCCCTTTTCAATCGGGGCGTGGGCGAGTCCGACAACGCCCTCCCAGAGGTACGTCGCGATCAGGTGCAGTCCGAAGATCTCGCCGTAGAGGATCCCGAAGATCGCGGTGAAGATCCCGGCTGCGAGCGTCACGCCGCCCATACTCCGGAACGCCGGGCGGTCCTCGAAGTTGGTGTAGAGGAAGTAGCCGATCGCGGCGTAGACGATCCCGTACCCCAAGTCGCCGATCATGAACCCGAAAAAGGCGGGGAAGGTGAGGAACAACACGATCGTGGGGTCGAACTCGCGGTAGCTCGGCCGGCTGACCGCCTCGACCAGTACCTCGAAGGGTTTGACCACGCCGGGGTTGTCCTGGACCGTCGGCGGCTCGTCGTCGTCCATCACTACCGGGCTCCCGCCGTCGGCGCGGGCTTCGGCAGCCCCGCCGTCTGCGGCCGCGGGCGACCCGACCTCGCCGCCCGACCCACCGGGCTCGGCGGGCACGTCCTCGCGAACGTGGTCGGTCCCGTCGGCGGAGAACCGTGCGCGTTCGAGTTCCTCGATCTCGACGCGCTCGCCGACCGCATCCTCGATTGCGGCCTCGAACTCGAGGAACTCCTCGCTGGGGATCCACCCCTCAGCAATGAAGGCGTTGTCGGTTGTCGCAAACGACAGCGGCGCCTCGGTCCGCTGGACGTCGATCGAGAGCTTCTCTTCGGCCGCAAGCAGAAAGCCCGCCGCGTCCGTCTTCTCGGATTCGAGTTCGGCGTCGACGGTGTCGAGTTCGGATTCGAGCCGGTCGCGCTCGTGTTCGCGCTTGTCGGCGTACTCCTCGGGGCTGCCCTCGGCGTCGGGGATCTCAATCGCCGTGAAGTTCGCGCCGACGAGCACGTCGTCGAGGACGTCGGCGTCGGCGTCGGCAGCCGGCCGCGCGAAGATCCCGAGGGTGTCGCTGCCGGTGAAGACCTCGTACGCGTCGATCGCCGCCGCGCCGTCGAGGGCGGCCTCAACCGCCGACCGATCGCCCGTCCCGACCGCGACCTCGAGGGTGTCGTACCCGGATAAGAGGTCGAGATCGATGCCGAGATCGCGGAAGGGCTCAATGGTGTCGAGGTCGTCGTCGATCGCCCGGATCTCCGATTCGAGCTCCTTTCGACGGTCGTCGAGGCCGTTGACCCGATCTTGGATCTCCGACAGTTCCTCATCGAGGGCGTCGTCGGTGACGATCCGGGTCGGCCCCGCGTCGTTGGCGTCGAGATCGAGGATGCTCTCCAACGCGCGGACGGTCACCAGCCGCCCGGAGGACTCCTCGGCACCCGCGGCCGGATCGCCGGGGTCGAAGCCCTCCCAGGAGCCGTCGTACTCGGTGACATCCAGCAGGTTCAGCCCGTGAACGGTCTCGACGACGTCGTCCATCACGGCCTTTGATCCCGTCACCGAGACCTTGCTCATCCGTTCAGGTCTGAGCATGTACCGCCTCCTCGAACCGCTCGATCGTGTATTCGACCGCCTCGTCGGTGTTGTCTTCGGCCGAAGCGATCAGCTCCTCCCGGTCGGCTTGGCCGTCTTCGAGCAACCGCTCACGCTCGGCCTCGATCTCCTCGCGGGCCTCCGCGAGGCGCTCGGCCTCGTACTCGTCGGCGTCGGCCTCCGCGTCGGCGCGGATCTCCTCTGCGTCCTGCCGAGCCGCCTCGATGCGCTCGTCCCGGTCCGCCTCCGCCTCCGCGACGATCTCGTCGGCGTCGGACTCGGCCGCCTTGATCCGTTCGAGAACCTCTGGTCTCGGCATATTCGTATCAACGAAGCATTGCAGAACGGCGTATAAGGTGTTTGCGGAACGACCCGGCGAGTGCCTGTCGGATCGCCGATTTCGATCGCGCGGATCCGCACCGTTATTGCGGTCGCGTTCCTTACTGGCGCCAATGGGTGTCCTCGAAGACAAGGCAAACGCGCGGCTGTTCTACAAGTACCTCTCGAAGGTGTACGACCGCATCAACCCGTTCATCTGGAACGAGGCGATGCGCGACGACGCCCTGGAGTGGTTCGCGATCGACGGGACCGACCGCGTCCTCGACGTGGGCTGCGGCACCGGGTTCGCAACGGAGGGGCTGCTCCAGCACACCGACGACGTCCACGGGCTCGATCAGAGCCGCCACCAGATGGAGAAGGCCTTTGCGAAGTTCGGGGCCCGCGATCGGGTCCGGTTCTACCGCGGCGACGCCGAACGCCTCCCCTTCGCCGACGACTCCTTCGACAAGATCTGGTCGTCGGGGTCGATCGAGTACTGGCCCAACCCGGTCGACGCGCTCGCGGAGTTCCGCCGGGTGGTCAAGCCCGGCGGCCGCGTCCTCGTCGTCGGCCCCGACTACCCCGACACCCCCCTGTTCCAGCGGCTCGCCGACGCCATCATGCTGTTCTACGGCGAGGACGAGGCCCAGCGGATGTTCGAGGCGGCGGGTTTCGTCGATATCGAACACCACATCCAGCAGAACGCGCCGGGCACCCCGAAGGCGATCACGACGATCGCACGCGCTCCGGCGGAGTCGACCGAGGGGACCGCCGATGTCGCCACCGTCGATGCGGACGCTGACGCCACTACCGGTCCCGACATCGAAGCCGACGTCGACGCTTGACATCCCTGAAGAGCGGGCCTTTTTTGCTTGCAATACTGCAACTCACGCGGCAGTCCCCCGGACGACGGCAACCTGCTCGTCGCCGACGTAGATCTCCACGGAGACGAGTCGCCCGGGAGCTACCTCCGGATCGTTGGTGCTCGCCACCCGGACGGAGCCGGTCTCGCCGGCGTTCCATCTCCCATCGCTCGCGACGTTGAACGGCCCCGTCGGGCCGGCCCGAAACCCCGCCGCCGCGAAGAACGGGACCGGCGGCTGGTGTGCAAGCGGCGTGCCGTCGACCGCGACGACCAGCCGTACCGCAGTCATCTCCACCGATGGCCCCGCTTCGTGGGTCACCGCGATGGTGTCGCCGTCGACCCGCAGCGACACCGCGATCGAGCCCGGGGCGTCGCCTCCCTCCGCGCCGAGGTCCTGGCCGGTCGCCGTCGCGACCGCCTCCGCACCGGCAGCGACGACACCCCCGAGTGCGAGCCCGACCGCGAGTAGGACGACCACACCGACCACTGAAGCTGTTCCACGCGCCGTCACGGGGGGTCTGGCCGCCCCATCCGGGATGAACGTTCGGCCGGTTACCCGGCCGGCGTTGTCGTCTCCGAGGTGTTGGTGCCGTCGTCGGAGCCGCCGTCTGTCGTGTTGTAGACCGACGGTGTCGGCGTCGGGTCGACCGAGAGCACGACAACCGAACTCCCGTCGATCGCGGTCACCTGGTAGGTGCCGGTGGGCGCGACGGCCCACAACGACCCGTCGTCGCCGGTGCGCCCGACAACTGAACTCCGGCCGCCGGGTGGACCGACGGTGATCTGTGCGTCAACCGGCTCGCTACCTCCCGTACTATTTAGTTGGAGCCGAACCGGGCCGCCCGGATACGTCCGGTGGGCGGTCAGCTCAAGCCCGTCGCGCGTGGCCGACACTGCCGCTCTAGTGACCTCCTGATCGAGCGGGCGGAACTGGAACTCCTTGAACACCTGCTGGCTCCCGCTGTCGACGAACGCCACCAGCCGGCCGCGACGGTGTTCGACCGTGACGCGCGTGCTGTCGCTGCCGGGGCTCCCGAGGGTGTCGTCGCGGAGGCGTTCGGCCGCGATCGTGGGGTACGCCTGCTCGGTGACGTTCACCGCGTCCGCCAGGGTGAAGTCGCCGCTGTCGCCGCCGCGGAGGGGTTCGCGGTACACCTCCCGCACGTAGGTGCCGTCGCGGAGCATCCCGAGCGCCACGCTATCTGGGCCGGTCCGGACGAGAAAGCGCGTGGAGTCGGCCTCGCCGGTCAGCACCGCCGCGGCGTGGCCGCGAACGGGGCCGGTGAGCGTGTTCAGCTCCAGTTCGACGTTGCCGAACCGCGACGACGAGATGCTGAACCCGGGCGTCGACTCGGCCGCCGCCTCGATCCGCTCCCGGCGGTCCTCCAACTCCCGCGCCGCCGCGTCGACTTCGGCGAGTTCGTAGACGAACCGCCGCGGCGACAACTCCCCTCGAGCGTACGCACCGATCGCCTGGCGCTGGCGGACGCGGAGGGAGATCAGCCGCTGCTCGATCGCGCTGACTTCCTGCAACAGCAGCTGTTGGCGGCGTTCATCCGACTCCGCGGACTCGATACGCTCAAGCGTCGATCCGGTCGACAGCCGCCGCTCGGTGGTCGACGACTCGAACGCCAGCCCGCTGCCGAGTTCGACGGCTTCGAGTTCCAGGCTGCTCCGGGTGGTCTCACCCGGCGGGATGGCGAGGACGTTGTGCGCCGCGTCGGCGGTCGTGTTCGGTGATCCGGCGTCGACCTGTGGCCGGCTGTCAGGCGTCGAAAGTGCCGGAGCGGGGGTCGGCGAGGTCGCCGCCGGGGAGACCGGCGGCATGTTGCCGGAGGCGTCAGGGCCAGCGGCCGACGGCGACGGGACCGCGACGGCGACCCCGGAGAGAACCACGAGGAGGGCGACCGCGGGAGCGAGGGCACGCATACGGGGAGCGTAGCGCCGGGGTTGTAATAAAAACGCCCCATCGACGGCTCGATCGACGCGATCGACCAATCCGCGATTCCGGCTGACGCGATCGACCTCTCCACGATTCAGCCGACCCGGTCGACCTCTCCGATGGAAAGCGTTTTGAGCGTTCCACGAGCACTGACAGCAAATGCGGACGCCCGTTGGGTTGCTCGCCCTCCTCCTCGTGGTCGCTGCCGTCGCGCCAGCCTCGGCATTGGCCGCGGCGCCTGCCAACACCGAGCATGCCTCCCCGTCGGCTGTGGCTGCTCCCGCAGCGATCGAAGCGCCCGCACTCGACGGCAACGGGGTCCGGTTCCAGACCGACGGCAGTGACACGACTCCCGCAACAGCCGTCGAAATCTCCCTCCGCGAGGACCACAGCGCGTTCTGGCGGATCGAGGCGCGGTACGCCCTCGCGGGCGGGAACGAAACCCGGGCCTTCCGAACGATCGCCGACCGGTACGAGTCGGGCGAGGCCGACGTCGGCCCCGACGCAGTGCTCTTTGAGACCCTGAACCGGCGGGCAAGCGAGGCAACTGGCCGGGAGATGGCGATCGGAAACGTGACGTACCACGCCTCGGTCGACGAGTCCGCCGGCCGGGGCACCCTCGCGCTCACCTTCCGGTGGACGGACTTCCTGCGGGCTGGCGATAACGGGACGCTGGTACTCGACGACGCGTTTGAGCTCCCCACCGCCGAGGAGGACCGCCAGCGTACGTGGCTGTCGATCTTCGATGAGACCCAACAGATCCGGATCCGTCCGCCGCCGGAGTACACCGTGACGAGCACGTCCATTCCGGTCCAACAGCGTGAGAGCGCGGTCGTGCTGGCCGAGCCCTCCGACTTCGAGGGCGACGCCGCGCTCCGGATCACCTACTCTCCGGTAGACGCGACCGACCAGTTCCCCACCGAACTCCTCGCGGGGATCGGACTCGTTGCCGTCGCCGTCCTCGCCGCCGGCATGTGGACGCTTCGGCGGCGCCTCGAAGGCGACGCAGCGGGCGTCGACCCGTCGGAATCCGGCGACGGCCAGTCCGCTACTTCTCCGCCTGTCTCGAGCGAGGATGCCGCCGACACCACGGCTGGCGGGGCGAGCGGGGCGTCGGCCGCCGCCGGCGCTGCCGAGACCGACGACGATGTCGACCCCTCGCTGCTCTCCGACGAGGAGCGGGTCGAACGGCTGCTCCGACAGAACGACGGCCGGATGAAGCAGGCCACGATCGTCGACGAAATGGGGTGGTCGGACGCGAAGGTCTCCCAACTGCTGTCGGCGATGGCAGCAGAGGGTCAGATCGACAAGCTCCGGCTCGGCCGGGAGAACCTCATCTCCCTGCCCGACGACGAGGACGGCGATGAGTAGTCTCGGCCGGGCGGACAGGACGGGCTTCCGGAACCCCTTTTGCCACCCCATCCCCACCGACGGGTAATGGAGTATCTGGAGCGGCGGGTCTCGATGGTCGAAGACCGCCTTGAGGCCGTGATCGAGGCGGTCGACCCCCCGGAGTTGTCCGCGGAGGTGGCCCACGTCGCGCTCGCGGGCGGCAAGCGGGTCCGGCCCGCGGTCACTGTCCTCGCGTGTGAGGCCTGCGGCGGCGACACCGAGGCCGCAGTCGACTTCGCGGTCGCGATCGAGTTGGTCCACAACGCCTCGCTGGTGATCGACGACATCATTGACCGCTCGGAGGTGCGGCGCGGGACGACCAGCGCGTGGACCGAATACGGCTACGGGCCCGCGATCATCGCCTCCGATGGACTTCTGGGTGAGGCGTTCGCGCTGCTGTCGCGGGACGATCACGCAACCCAGATCGTCGCAGAATCGATGGCGGAACTCGGCGAGGGCGAGGCCACGGAGCTCGTCGCCCGCCCCACCGACGAGCGGGAGTACATGGAGCTCGCTCGCCGGAAAACCGGAGCGCTGTTCCGCGCGGCGGCCGAACTCGGTGCGGTCGCGGCCGACGCCGACCCGTTCACGATCGAGGCGTTCGGCGACTACGCCGAGCGCGTCGGGGTCGCGTTCCAGATCCGTGACGACGTCCTCGACGCCACCGCCGACGCCGACGCCCTCGGGAAGCCGACCGGCCAGGACGCGGCGATGGACCGCCCCTCCCTGGTGCAGGTCACCGACCTGTCGCTCGAGGAAGCCAACGATCGCGCCCACGCCCAGTCCGAACAGGCGCTCGACGCCCTGGCGGCCTCGAACGTCGACGACAGCGACTCGCTCGAGTACCTCCAGGATCTCGCGGAGTTCGTCGTCGTTCGCGAGCGGTGAGGTCGTGGGTAACAGGCGCTGACGGCGGTCCCATCGCTGTACCCGCCCCCGCGACCCGCCGGCTTCCCGCTACGTCGCCTCCGCGGCGGTCGGGAACCGGGACTCGGCGATCGCAAACGCGAGCGTGCTGAACACGCCGAGCAGCGTCCCCGCGGTCAACCCGACGGCGACCCCGGTCAACGAGAACGTTTGTGCGCCCGCGACCGTGGCCGGCAGGAAAAACCCCGACACCACGTAGAGCACGACCCCGATGGCGACGACGTAGAAGGGGGCGTTGAGGTATCGCCACTCGAAGCGGTCGGCGAGATACTCGTCGGTGATCTGCCCCAGACTCGAGGTCACGCCCGCGGCGGCGAACCACTGGACTGCCCCGTGGACCAGCGCCGCGAGGACGACCGGCGGTGTGGGGTCGATCACCTCCGCACCCACCGTCTCGAACAGCGCATACCCCCGGACCCCACCGACGACGAGCAGGGCCGCCGCGGCAACGTAGGTGATGAGTGTGACCCGGCCCTCATAGAGCACGTCCCGGACGCGATCGGCGCTTTCGTCGACCGCCCCCTCGAGTCCCAACCCACGGAAGAGGGTGTAGAGCCCGAGGAGCGCCGAGAGCACACCCAACACCACCGCCCCGGGGACGTCGAACAGGCTGGCGATCGTGACAAAGGGGTAAATAAGCAGGAGGATTCCGAGCGGCACGAGAATCGTTCCGCGGGTCTCGGGATCTGCAAGCACCTGCTTCATGGTGTAGTAGATCGACTCCAGATCCTGGGCTTGGCGGACCACCACCCGGCGGACGCTGTCGATCGGGACCCGGGAGCGGACGATCGGTAGCACCGACTCGTCTTGGGCGCCGTCGGTAATCACGATCGCGCCGACGTTCTCGCTTGTTGACAGCCCCGCGAGCACCCGATCGATCTCCTCGCCGATCGCGCGGTTGGCCTGCACGTCGCCGCCCTGGGTTCCGGTGACGGCCGCGACGGTCACCTCCTGGTCGACGCCGGGGTCCTCGCTGAGAGTGTCGTACTCGTGGATCCCCTGGAACAGGACGTTGACGTCGGAGTCTTCGGGGTCCGCGGTCGCGAGCTCGACGGCCGCAGCCCCAACTGCCTCCCGGCCGACAACCGGGGTTTCGGCGCCGGTCTTCCGGCCGAGGTCGTCGTCGAGGTCGACACAGAGGACCAGCAGCATCTCCTGAAGCGTACGCTGTCGGAGTATATCTGTTTTCGGGAGTGAATCCACCGGAGACGGGTATATCCGCCTGCGGCCCTCAGCGAACGTATCCGTGCTGAGACGAAGAGAACTCCGAGTTGCAGTCGTCGCGCTCATCCTGCTCACGGCGGGGTGTGGCACGACCGCGGAACTGACCGACGAACCCCGGCGGAACGCGACGCTGTCGGGGTACGACCCGGCGGCAAACACCTCGCCGGTCGCGGAGCGCGCCTTCTGGGACCGGTCGTCGACCTGGGAGGATCCCCGAGTTCGGAACGTGACAGTCACCAGCCGAACCTACACGTATCGCAACCGCAGCGGTGCGGACGCTGTCGTCGTGTACACGACCCCGAAGAAGCCGTACGTCCAGGCCGACCGCCCGCGGTCGATGTCGCCGGTCGAACTGGCGGCGCTGGCCACGCGGTCGGTCGACAGTCCACCGCTCGGCACCGACAGCCGACCGGCGGCGTCCGCGTCGCTACTCGACCGGAACGTGACCGTACAGGCGCTTTCCGACGCCGGAGACACCACTGGCTACGTCGCCCACGCCACGACCAGCGACGCGGTCGTGATCGTGGTCGTAAGTGGCGACGCAGACGACCGAACGATCGAGCGTGTCCTCGACGGCGTGACGCTGTACGGCGGGTTCGGGGCCGACGGCTGATCCCGGTGCGCCCCGCGGCGACCCCAGTGTTCCGTCCGACACGAGCCCTGGCCCGTATGGCACGACTTTTGAGTCTCGGGAGCGTAGCAAAAAGAGAATGATCT
>UEZX01000021.1_pt1 | contig 13613 bp, 12 predicted proteins | sample 1903831 | NCBI WGS metagenome assembly UEZX01 (sample SAMEA4776353, study PRJEB27445) | saltern metagenome | biome: Hypersaline environment; feature: solar saltern; material: Pellet | place: Spain | collected 2012-08 | depth 0 m | reverse complement strand
GAGCGCCCCGTTGACGACCGACAGCGCCACCGACCCGTCGGCGTCGTCCCTCCCGTCGTCGCGCTGTCTGATCCGCAGTTGCGTCGCCGCGAGGTAGTCGTCGAGGTTCGACACCACGTCCTGGAGCGCGGCGGACCGCGCGCGACCCTCTTCGGCCGACTGCTCGACCGATGTCGAACGCACCCCGGAGAACGCGAACTCGGAGGCGACGAGAAGGCCGTTCAGCACAAAAAACCAGCGCGCCGAGGACGCGCGAGGGAGAAGGCGACGTTTGCCATCGGTGGATTGCGACGCGTTCGCGCCTGCGCGTTCGTTCTCCCGCCGACGTCTCCCCCGCTCCGCTCAGGCGACGTCCGGCGACGGGGCTCCTCGAGTATCGAGCATATACCGTGGAGTCGTGATCCGAATCTTAACACCCGGGAATCCGGACCCCGACTCGACCCGGCGGGCTACTGGATCCGGTACCGCAGCAGCGCCGCGACCCCGCCGAGGTTCTTCAGCCGCCGCCCCGGGTCGAACTCCCCGGAGAACACCGTCACCTCGCCGCCCTGTTGTTCGACCGATTCCACCACGCTGTTGACGTCGAGGTCCCAGTCGCCGTCGCCCTGCCGCTCCCGCCGGAGCCGGTCGTCCACGATCAGGAGCGTCTCGACCGCGCCGAACTCCGCGGCGTCGGCCACCTCGCTGATCCCGTACGCCACCTTCTCGCCCGTCGCGATTCGCTCCATCAGGTCGTCGATCAGCGCCGCTTCGGTCGAGATCCGGGTTTGAGTCTGCACCTCGTCGACCGCGCCGCGTTTGAGAACCTCGTGGACGCCGCGATCACCGACACCCGCGGTGTCGACGGTCGTGATCTTCTCGGCGACGTCGGCGTGGTTCTCCGCGATGTAGTCGCGGGCGTCCTGTTTGGTGAACCCCGGCCCGGCGAGGATGACCGCGTCACTGTCCATCCGCGCGAGCGCCTCGGCGAGTTCGGCGAAGAGCTCAGAGCGGGGCCGGGCGTACTCGCCTTTGCCGGTCGGCGCGGTGAACGAGAACCGTTCTTCGGTCCCGTACTGCGCGACGGTGTGAATGTGCGCTTCACCCTCCTCGACGGTCGCGATCGCAACGTCGGTGTTTTCGGCCGCCTCCTCGGCGGCCTCGATCCGGTCGATCTGATCCGGTTTGAACCGTTTTTCGATCGTGATCTCGTCGCGGGGTTCGACGTTCAGGGTGTGGTGGCGGCCGAGTTGGTCCTCGCGGGAGCAGCCGATGATCTCGCCGCCGACCCGGAGTCGGTTGGCGAACCGAGCGAACTCCACGTCGTCGACGCCGATCGTAACAAAGAGGTGCTCGCGCTCGCCGCCTTTGTCCCGGAGGTTCTCGTCGTCCCGCTGGATCCGGCGGGTGGTGTCGCCGGAGACGCGATCGCCGTCCTCTAAGACGTGTGAGAGGTGCCACAGGTCGTCGACGTTCTCGGGGACGAGGGTGATGCGCTCGCGACCCTCCTCGCCGCGACCACGGTTCGAGATTCGCATACGAGCCATTGGGCCGTCGGCAGGGATAACATCCTCCTTTTTGAGCGTCGAGTCGCGCCGCCACGGAGCACCGCCGATCAGTACGTCACCGCCTCCGCGTTGCCGCCGGTGTCGAGGCCCTCCGCGAACCCGCGGCCGAACAGGTAGTATGTCACGACCTGGACGTAGAACAGCCCGAAGAGCCCGACGAGCAGGAGGCTCAGGAGACTCGCGACGAACCCGAGTACGACTCCGACGACAACCGCGAGCACCCACGCGATCAGATACTCGCGTGTCAGCGCACCCGCGCGGATCGCCGAGACGTCGAACGCCGCCGCCAGCGAGTCCTCGCGGGCGAAGTTCGCGAACATCGCGGGAACGACGTAACTGATCAGGAGGATCACACCGAAGAGCCCGAAGATCACGAGAGCACTCGGCGCGCTGCCGGGCCCGGCGGGGCCTGTCGGCGGTGCAGAAAGGAACGATCCGGCGTCTGCCATGGCCGCAGCGGCGACCTGTACGCCCAGGAATACGATTGTCACGAGGACGTTCAGCACGAACAGTTTCAGGCCGTCGACCAGCAGATCGCCCCACTCGTCGAACCGCGGTGGAACGGGGTCGTCGTTCGTGACGCCGTGCAACACGCGGACGTAGTAGCCCTGGAGGAGGAACCACGGCAGGATCAACACCGACAGGACGGTCAGGAGGCCGCCGATGAGGATGGTACGGATCCATCCGTCGCTGTTCGCCGGATACCGGAGGGCATCGGAGAGCATTGTGTGTCCGTTGCTGCGAGAGTCACATAGTTCTACGCAAGGCTTCGACGGCGGTTTTGATGTGCATATGACATATATTGGTGTCGGCCGGAAGGCCCGCTATCGGTCACTCCTCGACGATTTCGCTGCCGCCGGCCGGCAGGAACTCCTGGATCAGATCGGGGCTCGCGACCTTCCGGAGGAACGACTGGTCGGCGAACCGCTGCTTGAACTCCCGGTAGAGGAGTTTCGCGGCGTCGTTCTGGGCGTAGCGCCCGGGCTGAAGCCGGATCGCGGTCGCGACGCGCCCGTCGATCGCCGACGGCGGGCCGCCGACCACACGGGTCTCGCCTTCACACTGGACCCCGACCGCGACCTCGCTTTCGACGTCCCTGAAGTACGTCCGGTCGCCGCGGATCACGAACGACCCCTTCTCGAGATACTCTCCGGATTCGGGCGTCTTCGACACCTGGTCGGGCGTCACCATATACGCCTCGCCGGCGTAGCGTCCCTCCTTCCACGTTGAGGAGTACGAAACCGCGAACTGCGCGGCCTCGTCCAGCGTCGTCTCGGGAAAGTCGACCGGCTCGGCGGGCTCGGAGGGGCCGGCGGCTTTCACCACCGTCACCGGGCCGCCGTGAGCCTGCGTGTGGAAAAAGCGGTCGTGTTTGTCGAGGTACTTCGTCACGATCTCCTCGTTTTGGTCGGCGTTCCGCCCGCCGATCACGAGAAACCCATCCGAGGAGTGGAACCACCGGAACCGCTCGTACCACTCTTCGGAGGCCCGGATCGGGACCGACTCCATCGAGAGCCAGTCACGCTCGACGTCCTCGGGTTCGTCTTCGGGGTCGGGGTCGTCGTCGGCCTCCCACGCGTCGCGCCGCGCTTTGACCGCCTCGAGTTCCTCGCGGGTGTTTTCGATGGCTGCCAGGGCGCCTTCTTTCTTACTTTCGACCCGCTTGGCCTCGGTGTAGAGCCGGTCGGCGTTCTTCTCGACGCCGGTGTCGACGTCGACTGTGACCTCGGTCCCGTCGAGTTCGACCGTGACGGTACCCTCGGCGCCGTCGACGTCGACGACAGCCGCCGCGGCGGGAATACCCTGTTCGGCGCCCGTAGCGAGGGTCTCACGGATCTCGTCCCACGGCACGTCGCTTTCGCGGGCCTCCCGCACGGTCGAGAGTACCTCGTCGACCAGGTCGTAGTTGGCGTACAGGAGTTCCGCCCGGTGGCGCTCGGTTTCTGCCTGCGCTTCGAACTCCTCGATTGCGCCCTCCTGTTGGTCGATTATGCGCTTTTGTTTCGCGATTTCGGCCTCGAAATCCGGGCGCGAACTCGCCGCCTCCTCGGCGGAGTCGTCGTCTGCGGCCCGCTCCAATCGATGAAAGTACTCGTCGACCGCGCCGTTGAAGCCGTCCGCCGCCTCGCTGTCGAGCCCCTCGCGTTCGTGCTCTTCGAGCGGGAACGGGGTTGCGTCGACGACTGTGCCGTCATCCTCGTAGACCCGGGGGTCGATGTCGCCGGCGCGGAGCCGGGTCCGGAGGTCGTCGATCGCGTCGTGGAGCGCCCGGTAGACCTCCTCGCCTGCCTCGTCGATCGGCGTCGTCTTCTCGATACCCGCCCGGGTGCAGACTTCCTCGGCGTAGAGGCCCCCCAGATTCAACTGGGTTGCAAGCGTCCGCACCACGTCGGTGTCGGAGTCGTTCATCTGCCGGGCGAACGCGTCGTAGCTCACAGAGAGGGGGTTCACGCGGGACGCCGGAAACTCGTACTGCGCGCCCGGGGCGACCGTGCGGGACTTGAGCCGGACGGTTTCGAGGCTTCGGACGACTTCGCCGGTCTCGTCGAGGACGGCGGCGTTGCCCTGCCCGAACAACTCCGCGACGACCTGGGTGTTCTCGTCGCCGCGCTCGAAACTGAACGTCAGGATTCGGTCGAACTCGAACTGCTCGACGCCCGCGAAGTCGGCACCGGACAGCCGGTTCCGGAGCATCTTCGCGAAGTTGGGCGGCCGTCCGGGCGCGTCGGGGACGCGGTCGGGGTCGGTGGCGTGGACACGCTTGGTGTCGCCGACCTCGACGAGGAGTTCCACCCGGCCACGGTCGAAGTCCCGCATTTTGAAGCGGAGCAGATCGTCGCCGTAGAGGTAGACCTTGTCGACCTTCGCACCCTCGTACCGGTTCAACTCGGTGACGAGGGCCGCCAGGTCGACGCTCGTGAGCTCCCGCTTCGGATCCATACACTTCCTTTTCGGGGGAGAATGAAAAGCCGCACGTTCCACACTGAGCCCACTACTACCGGCCAAAACCCCGAGTCACGCCGTTTTTATCCGGCGGCCCGCTACGTTCTGATAATGGCGAAAGTGAGTATCGGGCTCCGCGGGTGGCGCTTCGACGAGGCGGCGGTGTTCACCGACAGCGGTGAGTTCCGACCCCTAGACGAGCTCGACGGCGACACCCGACAGCGGCTCGTCCGGCTGACCTACCTTCAGGGCAAGCCGTGTGACGCCTGCTACCTCGTCCACGGCGAGGCCGACAAGAAGCGGTGCAACGAGGCCGAAATCGTCTACGGCGAGCCGATGGAGGAGGTGCTTCTCTGTCCCGACCACGAGCCGGACTTTCTCTACTGGTTCCGTGAGGCCGGCGGCGCCGACGCCGCCGGAACCGAGACCTTCCGCGACGAGTTCCACGAGTGGTTCGTCGGGGGCGGCCGCGCGCCGGACGGGTACGCCGGAGTCGATCACGTCGACACCGACCCCACCGGGCTCCCGGACCCGCCGGACCCCGACGAGCTCAACCGCCGGCTCACCGAGAACTACGACGGCGAGCGCAAGCGGATCGACCTGAAGACCGGCGAGATCACCACTGTCGACGAGGACGACGACCCCGCCGAGGATCTCGACCTCGGCCGGGAGTACCCGACGGGGTGATGTCGGGCGACGGCTCCGGACCCACCGAGACGACCGCGAACCGCACGCACGACCCGATCGTGGTTGTCGTCGACCCCGAAACCCCCGGGAACGTCGGCACCATCGCCCGGGCGATGAAGAACTTCGGGCTGTCGGAACTGAAGCTGGTGAACCCCCCGGCGCTCCACGAGGACGGCGAGGCCTACGGGTTCGCGGGACACGCCCGCGAGGACGTCCTCCCCAACGCCGAGGAGGTGACCTTCGAGGAGGTCGTCGACAGCTACCACACCGTCGGCACCACCGCAATCACCAACGACGACAGCCGCCGGCACGTCCGGTTCCCGTTCAAGACGCCCGTCGAGGTCCGGGAGAGCTTAGAAACCGTCGACACCCGAACGGCGCTGGTGTTCGGCCGGGAGGGGACCGGGCTCGACAACGACGAACTCGCCGAACTCGACGAGGTGTGTTCGATCCCCGCAAGCGCCGAGTACCCCGTCTTGAACCTGGGACAGGCGGCGACGATTCTCCTGTATGAACTCCGGACGCTGACGGTCGCGGAGACGCAACTTCCGGACATCGACCGTGAACGCGCCGACGAGGCCGCGATCGACCGCTTCTACGACTTCTTCAGCACGTTCCACCGCTCCGTCGAGAGCCGCGAACACAAACGCGAGAAGACGGCAGTGATGATGCGCCGGCTGATCGGCCGCGCCCACCCGACCGAGCGGGAGATCACGACTCTCACCGGGATCTTCCGGCGGGCGAACGACCTGCTGGGCGACCGGTCGTTCGGCGATCACATAGACGAACCGGACGACACTAGACCCAACGAGTCCGGCAGTGGAGACGGCGAGCCACCGGCGTAGCGGTCTGCACCTCGCGTGCACAAGTATAACCGGCTTCCCGTTCGACTACGTGTATGGTTGTTCCAGTCGTCGGCGGCCTCGTCTCCTTCCTCGTCGCGCTCCTGATCGGCGGTCTCGCCATCTATATTAGCGCCAGAGTCGTCGTCGATGTCGACGATTACAGCCACGCCGTCATCACCGCCATCATCGGCGCCGTCGCGTGGGCGCTGACGTCGTGGATCCCGCTTTTCGGCCCCGTGATCGCCCTCTTCGTCTGGATCGGCGTCATCAATTGGCGGTATCCGGGCGGGTGGGTCAAGGCCGCGATCATCGGGGTCGGCGCGTGGCTCTCGGCACTCCTCATCCTGCTCCTCGTGAACACCGTGCTGGGACTCGGGATCAACGCCTTCGGCGTCCCTGGCGTCTGACGAGCTCCGTCGGTGGAGCATCCGCCTCGTAAATCGGCCCGAACCCGCTACGCCCGCTTTTGGATCTCCTCGCGCAGCACGTCGCTGACGACTTCGCCGTCGGCCTTCCCGCGGAGCGCGCCCATCGCTTCGCCCATCAGCGCGGAAAACGCCCCCATCCCCTCGGCGTCGACCTGGTCGGCGTTGCGGTCGATGACCTCGGTGACGGCGTCACGGACGTCCGACTTCGAGACGCCGGAGAGCCCGGCCTCCTCGACTGCGGCCTCCGGGGAGAGCTCCGGGTCGGCGGCGATCGTCGAGAGCACCTCCTCGACGCCCTCCTTCGCCAACTCCCCGTCCTCGACCAACCGCATCACGTCTAACAGGTGGTCGTCGGTCAGGACAGTCACCGCGACATCGTCGCGTCGGAGCTCGGTCAGCGTCGATTCGAGCAGCCCCGCCGCGAACGTCGCGTCGATCCCGCTGTCGACGGCACGCTCGAACAACGGCATCCGGCGGCCGTACGCGACCTGTTCGGCGAGGCCGGCGTCGAGGCCGAGTTCGGACTGATACCGCTCAACCTTCTCGGTCAGGAGTTCGGGAGTCGCTACGTCCGAGGGATCAAGCTCGACCGGCGGGACGTCGGTTTCGGGGTACATCCGCGCCGCCCCGGGCAGCGGCCGGAGGTATCGGGTGGTGCCGTCGTCGTTGGCGCCGCGGGTCTCCTCCGGCACGCCCTCAAGGGCGGTTTCGGCGCGCGCTGCGGCCGCCTCGATCGCGAGTTCGGCGGTCTCGGTGTCCGCTGCGACGATCGCGACCGCGTCGCCGGCGCCGGCGCCGACCGCCTCGTAGAGGGCGTCGACCTCCGATTCGGTCACGCCGTAGGCGGGGAGTTCGTCGGTGTGGAAGATCCCGCCCGCGCCATTGCGCTTTGCGTGATCCGAGAGTTCGGTCCCGAGCCGGCGGTCGGGCTGGATCTCCCGGCCGACCAGGCCGTCGAAGCCGTAGAGCGGCACCGCGGTCACCGACCCTCCATCCTCGAGCGCGCCGCCGATCACGCCGGAGTCGGTGCCCTCGAACACTGTGGAGACGTCCTGGGTGTCGCCGACCGAGGCGTCCCGCTCGGTCAGTTCCTCGCGGATTTCCAGCAACGCGACCTGCCGGCCGACCTCCCGGCGGACGATGTCGTCGATGTCGTCGAGCGCCTGGACGCCCTTGATCTCCACGCGGGCGCCTGCCGCGATCGAGACGTTCACGTCTTGGCGGATTGTCCCGAGCCCGCGCTTGACCGACCCGGTCGACCGCAGCAACATCCCGATGGTTTCGGCGGCCTCCCGCGCCTGCTCGGGGGAGTCGATGTCGGGCCGGGTGCCGATCTCGACCAGGGGAACGCCCAGTCGATCCAAGGAGTAAGTGACGCCACCGTCGCGCTCTTCGACCCGCTGTGCGGACTCCTCTTCGAGCAGCAGATCCTCGACGCCGACCGGCCCCGCGCTCGTCTCGATCGCGCCGTCTTGGGCGATGAGCGCGGTCCGCTGGAACCCCGAGGTATTCGAGCCGTCGATCACGAGTTTTCGCATCACGTGGGCCTGATCCACCGCCTCCATATCGAGGAGGTCGGCGATCTGGAGGACAACCGCGCGGGCCTCGCGGTCGAGCCGGTGGGGCGGTTCCTCGTCCTCCTCGACCAAGCAGGTGGTGTCGTAGGCGAGATACTCGAACTCCCGGTCGACGCGGCTCTCCTCGAAGGCGGCGTCGTCGAGTTCGCCGAGTTCGCTCCTGGTGGGGTGGAGGTATCGTGTGAACGATCGGGCGGCGTCGTCGGGGTCGCATTCGGTGGTCGGGCACCGGCAGAACAGCTTCGTCGCGGTGTCGAGTTGCTGGTGGATCTCAAGGCCCGCGACGAGGCCGAGGTCGTCGTAGTCGTACTTGGTCATTACTGTGGAGTGGGTGCCCCCGGCGTAAAAAATGGTTCAGTCCGCGCCGGTCACCCGCTCCGCGATATCCGAAGCGCCGCCGATCAGACCCGCCTGAGTCCGTCACCGATGCCCCGTCCCTCGCCGCACTCGGGGCAGGTGTAGTGCCAGCCGTCGGTCGTCGCCGTGCCCTCCGGGAACCGCGCCTCACATCGCCGGCACTCGAGGAGGTCTCGGCCGCGCTCGCGGGACTGTTGAAGTCCGTTCATATCACGAGTTTAGCCGAAAACGGTATCAACGTACCGGTTTCCGACCGATTGTATGCTACTCCTCCCCGAGGATCCCCCGGTGGGTCATCGACTCGGGATCCAACACCTCGTCGGCTTCCGCCGGCGTGAGATACTCCTTTTCGATGACGACCTCCCGGATCGTCCTGTCCTCGTTCAACGCCGTCTTTGCGACCTCGCTGGCCTTGTCGTACCCGATTGTGGGGTTCAACGCTGTGGCGAGCGCCATCGAGCGCTCGACTTGCGTCTCGCAGACGGCCTCGTTGGCTTCGAGCTTCGCGACGAACCGCTTGCCGAAGGTCTCGGCCGCGTTCGAGAGGAGTGCCGTCGACTGGAGGACGTTGTGGGCAATCACCGGTTTGTAGAGGTTCAGGTCGATCTGGCCCTCCGCGGCACCCGCCGCGACCGCGGCGTCGTTGCCGACGACCTGCTTGTGGACCTGGTTCACCGCCTCCGCGACGACGGGGTTGATCTTTCCGGGCATGATCGAACTTCCGGGCTGGTTTTCGGGCTGTTCGACCTCGCCGAGGCCGTTCCGCGGCCCCGACGCCAGCAGCCGGAGGTCGTTTGCGATCTTGTTCATCGAGCCCGCGACCGTCCGGAGGGCGCCGTGGGCCTCGGTCATCGCGTCGTGGGCGGCCTGGGCCTCGAAGTGGTTGTCGGCCGGGCGGAAGGGGAGGTCCGTCTCCTCGGAGATGTATTCGGCTGTGCGCTCCGGGAACTCGGGGTGGGTGTTGAGCCCGGTGCCGACCGCAGTCCCGCCGAGGGCGAGCTCCGCCAGGTGGTCGGCGGCGGTGTCGGCGCGGGTGATCCCCTTCTCGATCTGGGTGCGGTACCCCGCAAACTCCTGGCCCAATCGTACCGGCGTGGCGTCCTGGAGGTGGGTGCGGCCGGTTTTGACTACGCCGTCGAACTCGTCTTGCTTGCGCGCGATTTCGTCCCGAAGCGTCCCTAAGGCGGGGATGAGATCCTTTCGGACTGCCTCCAGTGCCGAGACGTGCATCGCGGTCGGGATCACGTCGTTGGAGGACTGGCCGTAGTTGACGTGGTCGTTGGGGTGGACGGCGCGGTCGCCGATCGACTCCCCGAGGCGTTCGGCGGCCCGGTTGGCGATCACCTCGTTTGCGTTCATATTCGAGGAGGTCCCGGAGCCGGTCTGGAAGATATCCACCGGGAACTGGTCGTCGTGGTCGCCGGCGATCACCTCGTCGGCGGCCTCGATGATGGCGTCGGCGACCTCGTCGTCAAGCAGGCCGAGATCGCGGTTGGCGGCCGCTGCGGCTTTCTTGACGATCCCGAGCGCCCGGACGAACCGGCGCCCAAAGGAAAGCCCCGAGATGGGGAAGTTCTCGATCGCCCGCTGGGTCTGGGCGCCCCAGTAGGCGTCGCTCGGTACCTCGACCTCGCCGAGGCTGTCGCGCTCGACCCGGACGTCGTCGTCATCGGACATATCCGATGCCACGGCGTGACGCCGCGTAAAACCCGTCGGTTCGGTTCGCGGTGCGCGTGGTCCCGCGCGAGCCGGCGGTCGACGCCTACTCCGCCCGCTCGTCGGGGGTGTACGTCTTCATCTCCAGGGCGTGGATGTCGTCGGTCATCGCGTCGCCGAGGGCGTCGTACACCATCTGGTGCTGTTCGACCAGCGACTTCCCCTCGAAGGCTGGCGAGACGACGACCGCAGCGAAGTGGGCGTCCTCGTGGTCCTGGTCGGGCACCCGCGGGAGCTGGACGCTCGCCTCTGCGTCGGGGATTCCGGCCTCGATCCGGCGTTCGACCTCGTCGGTATCCATACCCGGCTTCGGCGGCGCGACGGCATAAAATCCGCCACTTCGATCGGTGGTCCCGGCCCGGCCGGTCCGGCGTCGGCGCACCTGTCTTCCGGCCCGGCCGGTCCGGCGTCGGCGCACCCGTCCTCCGGCCCGCCCTACATCTGATACCGGCGCTCATCGTCGCGCTGCGGGAACTGATCTTGGCCGGTCATCTCCTCGTAGGTCATTCCTGACAGGTACTCGTCGTTGCCTCCCGTAGATACGAAGAATACTTACTATTTTGTAGGTGGAAGCCGTGGTGTAATGTATGGGAGCGCAGTCAGACCGATTTGACCGCGAATTGCAGAGAGTCGAAAATGAAAAAGACGACTTTGAGAATCCCTCGAACGCTGAAGCCATCCTGCATATGGCAAAGGCCTATGACGAAGATCAAATGCTGGTGAGCGTTCCGGAAGGAGAACAGACGAACGCACTCAGTACGCTTGAGAACTATGTTCAGAAGTGCCGCCGGTTCGCAAAGGATGTTGATCTACTGGATACGTCTGAATTGGAATTGAAGGAGCTGCTACAGCAATACAAAGACGGCGAGCACGATAGCGTCAAAGACGACGGGCTTACTAACGGAAGCCTTAGACTGTATTCACTCGCCTTACGGAAGTTCTACAGGGTGCATACCGACGTGGGAATTGATATTGAAGAAATCCCCATCCCGACACAAGAAGATACGGGCGTTGATCCCGATGATATGCTTACACGTGAGGAGGTGCAAGAGCTTCGGTCGGTGGCGCGGAATAACCGGGATTTAGCGCTCTTTGATTTTCTCATCTATACCGGCCAACGGGCGAGTGCCACGCGGACTCTCAAACTCAAGCATCTAAAACTTGAAGAAGAGAAGTTCCGACTAAATGAGGAGGGAGAAGGGCTGAAGGGAGCCGATGAAAACGGGAAGTGGCGGGATCTGCTCCTATCCGCGGCTTCTATCCGTCAATGGCTCCAGACCGGCCACCCGAACCCCGATGATCCCGAAGCGTATGTGTTCTGTCCGCTCCCCCAGTTTGCGAACGGTGGGCCATACAAGGAGGACCGGGATCTATCCGACGAAGAGACGGCGCGGACGCAAATGGGGGAATCAAGCGTTTACGAAACTCTCAAGCGGATGAAAGAGCGGACGGAAATAGACAAGCCTCTGAATCCCCACGCGCTTCGACATAACTTTGTGACCATAGCACTCCGGCGCGGCGTTCCGGAGAGCGCTATCAAACACCAACTCGGCCACGCACCCGAAAGCCGAGTGATGGAATCGACCTATGCCCACTTGAAGGATAGCGACCATATCCGCGAAGCGCGAGAAGCGTTTGACTTGGAGGTTGAAGAACCGGAGAGCGAACTAACCCCGCAAGTGTGCCCAAGGTGCGGTGAGAATCCGCCAGCGACGGCGAAGCTCTGTCCGTGGTGCGGGCTTGAGTTTACGCCCGACGCAAAAGAAGCGATGGAACAGGCCGACGAAGCGGTGCGACAGTCGTACCAAGACGCCGAGGATATGGAACAGGTTGAACAGGTACAGTCCGTTGATGAGGTGCTTGAGGCAGTGAGAGACGACCCTGAGCTAAAGGGTGAATTGATAGACGAACTAAAAGGCGACTTGAAGCGTGAGATTCTCGAAGAACTGAATTAAGCCGCGCTACTTGAGAAACTATCTGAAGAATAATTTAGAAGCCAGATATTGCGCTATTCTAAACAATCGGGTGGAGAAAGGCTTATATTCGGACACCTGTTTATACCATATACACAAGAGATACGCCGAACCTGAAACAGTATCATTCGGGAATTGACCTTGGCAGGCCCCCGAATGAGAACAGAATCACTCGGCGTATCCAACCCGGAGAAAATCACACAAGGGAAACCCGCTGCGAGAACACGCGCCCTGCTGTTCTGAGTACTGGCGCGTCTATAAATAATATCTCATATATACAATTGATGTGGGGAAGAACCCCGGACACCCCGGACGCTTGGAGTGGTTAGAATTGATACCTACGTGGCCCATCGTCACCCGGAAGATTCCCTGTGCCTTGTTCGTTGTAAGTATTATTCGACATAGCGTAAAGGTACTCATCGTATGTCACGTCGTGTTCCTGCCGGAGATGGAAATCCAGGGTCCCGCGGTCGACCGTGGTCTGAAACAGCAGGTGGACCGCCCGCCGGAGGAGTTCGTCGGTTTCGTCGGTCCCGAACGCCGCCGACAGCATCGCCAGTTCGTGGCGGGTCTCCCGGTCCAGCGACACCGACTGCTCCTCGTCGGTGTCGGCGTACGCCGACTCCACGTCCTCGGTCAACTCAGTGAGGCTCATACTCCCGCCTGGGCCGGCGGCGGCAAACGGGTTTCGCCTCGTATTCTGGAGCGACCAGAACCCCCAAACCCCGAGGCGTCCAACCTCTGGGCGATGACCGATGGCGACGCTCCGGCGTTCGAGGACCTCCCGACCGTCCGCGACGCCTTGATGTCGTGGTACGAGGCCGACCACCGCGCGTTCCCCTGGCGGGAGACCACTGATCCCTACGAGATCCTGGTCTCGGAGGTGATGAGCCAGCAGACCCAACTCGACCGGGTGGTCGCCGCGTGGCGGGACTTCATCGACCGATGGCCGACGGTCACAGCGCTCGCGGCTGCGGACCGCGCGGCGGTGGTTTCCTTTTGGACCGACCACTCACTCGGGTACAACAACCGCGCGAAATACCTCCACGAGGCGGCCGGCCAGGTCGCCGAAGGCGCAGTTGACGGCGTCGACGCGGGCGAGTGGCCCCGCGATCCGGAGGGGCTCTCCAAGTTGATGGGCGTCGGCCCCTACACCGCCAACGCGGTGGCGTCGTTCGCGTTCAACAACGGCGACGCCGTGGTCGACACCAACGTGAAACGGGTGCTGTACCGCGTGTTTGCAGAAGTCCATAATGTGGACGACCCGGACTACGAACCCGTTGCGAACGCGCTCATGCCGCCCGGAGAGTCCCGAATCTGGAATAACGCCATCATGGAACTCGGCGGCGTCGCCTGCGGGAAGACGCCGAGGTGTGACGAGGCGGGGTGTCCGTGGCGCGAGTGGTGTCACGCGTACCAGACTGGCGACTTCACCGCGCCCGACGTGCCAACCCAGCCGAGCTTCGAGGGGAGCAGGCGACAGTTCCGGGGTCGGATCGTTCGACTCCTCGGCGAACACGACGAAATGGACATAGACTCG
>UEZX01000020.1_pt1 | contig 13766 bp, 11 predicted proteins | sample 1903831 | NCBI WGS metagenome assembly UEZX01 (sample SAMEA4776353, study PRJEB27445) | saltern metagenome | biome: Hypersaline environment; feature: solar saltern; material: Pellet | place: Spain | collected 2012-08 | depth 0 m | reverse complement strand
GTCAGGTTCGTCCGCACCATCCGGACGCCGCAGTTCGAGACGACGAAGCCGTCGGCGACGAAGTTGTGGGCCTCGTGCGCCACGCCGATGTCGTAGACCTGGCACGGTGCCCGGTCCCGGACCGCCTCGACCGTCACCGGAACGGCGAAATCGTCGCCGACCCCGACGGTGTCGCAGAACTCCTCGAATCCGGGGAAATCCCGGCTAGGTCGGGGGTCGGTGTCGCGGCCGCCCCAGATGCTCCGTTCGATGAACCGATCGTTGATATCGAACGACTGCTTGATGTCCGCAGCCGACATCCCGCCATCGGCCATCGCTTCGGCGTCGGCTGCGATACGTGCCCGCCGGTCGCGCTGGTGTTCCTTTCGTTTCAGGTAGACGATCGCTTTCGCCGCCGTTCGCCGTTTCTCCCTGTTGTACCGGTACCCGACCCGCGAAAAGAACCGAATCAGGTTCTCCGAATCGTTTTTGATACCCACTCGAAGTCGAACGGTTTCGTGACGTTCGTTGGAGTCCGTCTCGAACCGCTCGATATCGTTCGTTTCGATGCCTACATCCGCCAGGAACGAGGCCATATCGCGCAGGAACGCTTCGCCGGCCGGGGCAGTCTCGGCCGTGCGGGTCTGGCTCACTGTCGGACAGTCCAAGCTCTTGTCGTGTTGGGCAGCAGGCTTGCTCATCTCGGCACCGAAGTACGCCGAGTAGTACAGCGCACGCTGCCAGTTCGCGAGTCGATCGAGATACGGGGGCGTGGAAAACCCCGATTCGACTTTCGGACCCTCGGGCGCGCCCAGTTTCTTGAACACCAGTTTGAGTGCCCGCGACGTGGTTTTGAAGCTGTATTCGGTTCGTTCGAAAGTTGTCCCGTCGACGTCGTGTTTCCTGGTGCGCTCGTAGACACGCGACGGCTCGAATCCGATCGCTCGGACATCCTCCCGAATGTCTTCGAGATCCTCCGGATCGCCGTAGAACCACGTCATCTCCTCCGAACCGAACGCCCCATCGCCAGTGATGAACCCCACGATCTTCAGGAGGTGGTTGAACGTCTCGTCGGTCGAACGGAGTGGAAGGATCCCACGTTCGTTCAAGACGCGGCGGATTTGTGGGTCCTCGTCGGCGAAGTCGTCCTCGGTCAGAACGGTGAACTGTTCGGGCGTCCGATCTTCGATTCCCACGAACGGCTGTACGGAGACGGTATCGCCGGGCGACAGTTCGGAGATCAGTCGCATACCGCCCGGCGTCCGGACCGGATGATCACGCGATGCGCGCAGGGTGTCGCCGGTCTCGGTTTCGAGTTCGCACGTGTCCTTCTCACCCGATTCGGTGAACAACCGGATGTCAGATGACACGTACTCATCGCCAGCGACCATCGCTTGCTCGTTCTCGAACGACCCCTGAAGAGCCCCGATGGATTTGCGGCGACCGAACGAGAGCGTGACCTCGGCGTCGGCCGGCAAGCAATTGATGTCGTAGCCGATCGAACCCGGCGAGATGCACCCGGTCTCGGCGTCTGTCGCCCCCACGCCGCCGACCGGGAACCCGTACCCCTGGTGGCCGTCGGGCATACACACCGCGGGTTCTGCGATCCCCGGGAGGTGGGTCACGTTCCGGAGTTGCTGGAGGGTCCTGTCGTCGCCGATCTGTTCCAGCAACTCCTCACTGGCTAACACCCGGGCAGGGACGCCCATCTCCCCTTCCTGTTGGATCTCCCAGACGTGCTCGCGGACCCGCCGAAGCCGGATCCCGTCGAACTCCCGAACCGCAGCGTCGTCGGTCATATTCGGGTCCACGTCGGGGCCGGGGGAAAGCGTTCCCTTCACGGCCCGTGCGCGGGAGTGGAGACGGACGCCCGAGCGGGACTCGCGCCTACGCCGCCCGCTCGGACACCCGATCGACCCACTCCGCCGCCGACTCGGTGCGGTCGCGAAGCCACGCGTCGACCGACCACCGGCCGGCACCGGTCACGAGCAGCGCCGACGCCAGCCCGAACAGAGAGATGTGTGCGAGCACCGGGTCGTCGGGGAGGCCGAACAGGGTGGTGGTGAACAGCAGAAAGGCCACCGCCGACGCCCCGCGGGTGAACGCGCCGAGGATCAGGAGCGTCCCGACCGCCGCCTCGGTGAGGCCCGCGCCGACGACCCACAGCTCCGGACTGACGGGCACGACGGCGGTCAGGTTGTACTTCGCGACCACCGCGGTCGCGTTGCCGGGGTTCATCAGCTTCTGGGTGATCCCCAGGTACACGAACGAGATCCCCAGCCCGATCCGGACGATCACGGGCACGAGCGCCCGGTAGGGGTCCACCCGCTCGACGAACGGGACCGCCACCGCGCGGTAGAAGGGATCGATCCGCGAGTAGACCGTGTCGGCGTCGGCGAGCCGCGAAACCACGTGGTCCGCGCTCGGCCGTCCCCCACCGAGGAGCGCGATCGCAGCGAACGCGGGGGCGTACTCGAACGCCAGGAGGAGCGTCGGCTCGAACGCCAACCCGGCGAGATAGCCCACCAGCCCCACGAACGCGACGAGCCGGGTCCCGAATCCGAAGAGCAGGAGGAACCCGACTGCGATCCCGAACAGTCGGACGAACGTGGGCGACCCGAGGGTCACCGCCGGCGAGAAGTAGTAGCCCGCGAAGCCCGCCCCCACGAGGGGTAACCCCACGCTCAACCGGAGGAGCCACGGGAGCAGGTCGCGGTACCCCGCCATCGTGTCGCGGAAGACCGCGAGGTCGCGCTGGAAGGGTCTGAGCCGGAGGTACACCGCCGCGACCGCGACGCCCGAGACGCCGCCGGCGGCGAGCAGCGCCAGGTTGACCGGGTCCGTCAGCGCCGCACGGAGGAACTCCGCGACAGCCAGGGGGTCGCCGCCGGGCGTGACGTACCGGACGTGGGCGGCGGCCCGCCCGGCGAGAGTTGGAACCACGAGGAGGACTGCGAGCGCGACGACGACGCGTCTGTGGAGGACCCGGGTGTACATACCAGTCGGTTGGTCCTCGGGGGTGAAAGGGACACCGGCGTGCCGGACAGTGGGAGTAGTCGGCACGCGGTCCGCTGCGGCTCCGAGGTCGTCAGAACCGACGAGAACACTCCACCGCAGGCCAAGGGGGACAGTTCGCGTCGCTGCCGCGTTACTCTCGATAAGCGATCCGGACCTGGTCCCACTTGTTCTTCGACTCCAGGTGGCTCTGGAGCGCGTCGGCGTACGCCTGAGTGAGTTCCTCCGCGGCGTCGACGCGGTCCTGATCCACGCCGCCACCGCCGCCCAGTCCGAGCGCGCCCTTCAGGGAGTCAACGATCCCCCCACCACTCGATCCGGTGTCGTTGCCGGACGCACCCCCCATCTGCGACATCTGCGAGCGGACGTTCTCGAGTTCGGGCATGATCTGCGGGAGCTTCTCCGTGTCGGCGACGATCCGTGCCCGCTCGGGGTCGTCGGCGTGTTCGATGTCGAGTTCGGTCGCGGTCATGATCAGCCCCCACTCCTGGCTACTGAACTCCGAACTCTGCACGCGGTCGTTGAACTCCCTGTCGACAGTCATCCGGTCGCCGACGATGCTGTCGGTCCAGTCGGTCATACCGCCGGATACGACGGTCGCCGGCTTCAGCGTTTCCCTGGCGCGTGGGCCCGCGCGGTTGCAAAACACGGCCGGGCTACCACGGAAAGGAATTTTTGCCCGCGAGAACACTGAGGGATATGGACCGATACGACCTCCTCTACCGCCTCTACGACGACACGGAGACCGACACCCTCCGGGACCTCCGGAACTTCGTCGACCTCTTTCCGCCGGTCGACTCCCGGGTCGCACTCGAATACTGGGAGGACGCGAGTGACGAACTCGACGCGCGGAAACGCGAGATCGAGGGGGCGTACGCCGCGGGGGGGATCCTCGCCGACATCGCCGCCCGCGCGACCAGGGACCAGACGTTCACCGCGCTCGACCTCCACTCGAAGTACGACTGCCCGGTCAACGCACTGGTGCTCGACGTCGACGAGACGCTCCGGTCGGCCGGCCGAACCGACAACGAAATCCCCCGGGAGACGCTGCACCTTCTGACAGAACTCCACGAATCCGGGCTCCCGATCGTGATCTGCACCGGCCAGACGCTCGAAAACGTCAAGGGGTTCATGATCCAGGGGCTGGGGACCGAACTCGTCCACTCCGGTCGGTTCAGCATCGTCTACGAGGCCGGCACGGGCGTGTTCACCCCCGGCCACGGGTCGGACACCAAGCGGCTCCTCTACGAGGGGGTAGACGAGTCGATCCAGGAGGTGTTCTCGCGGGTCCGATCGCGCGTGTTGACCGCCGCGCCGCCGGAGCTTCGGCGGTGTGTCCACCTCCAGGGCAACGAGTTCAACGTGACGCTGAAACCCAACTTCGACGTCGGGAGCGACGCCGCCGAGCGGGTGATCGACCAGGGGCTGGTCTACCTCGTCGACCTCCTGGGCCGGGCCGTCGTCGAGTCGCTGGAAGAGGGTGGAGGTGTCGTGACCGACGTCTCGACCGACGACGGGACCGACGTCTCGACCGACGACGGGACCGACGCCTCGACCGACGACGGGACCGACCGCGCCGCCGACTGGGCCCGGGCGTACTACGCCGACGCGGACCCCGAGATCGCTGGCGTCCTCGACGGCGAGGGCGCGACCCCGGGGCGGGAGGTCGACGACGTTCCCGAAGCGGTCGGGGAACGGTTCGACCGGATCGACGTGGCGTACTACCACGCCGACGCGGCGGAGATCGGATCGCTCGACCTCGACAAACCCACCGGCGTCCGGGCCGCGCTCGACGTGCTGGAGATCGACGACCCGTTCGTGGTGGTGATGGGCGACAGCAAGTCCGACCTCCGCGTTATGGAGTGGGCCGACCGGACCGACTCGGGGATCGCGGCCGCGCCGAGTCACGCCTCGGCGTCGGTGCTCGACCACGTCCGTGGCACCGACGACCTGGTGTACGAACCCGGTGACGCGGGGTCGGTCCTGCGGATCGTGTCGGTCCTGAACCGGCTCGACGAGTGGTAGCGGGCCCGGAACTATATCCGACTACCCGCACAAGACGGGTCGATGACCGACTGGATCGGCGACACGTTCACGAGTTCGGTTGGGTGGGACCACCTGGAGACCCTCGTCGACGTCGACACCCGGATGGCCGGCAGCGACGGGGAGCGACGTGCGGCAGAAGCCACGCGCGACGCCCTCGCTGAGGTGGGCGCGCGCAACGCACACCTAGAAACCTTCCCGATACAGGGGTGGAAACGCGGGCGTTCCGCGATCGACGCCGGCGACACCACCCAGGACTGCATCGCCCTCCCGCGGAGCCCGAGCGGCGATGTGACGGGTGAACTGGTCGACCTCGGATACGGGCTGCCATCGGACTTCGACCGCGACCTCGAAGGGACGGTCGTGATGGCGGCCAGCGACGTCCCGGAGTGGTACGACCGCTACGTCCACCGACGGGAGAAGTACTACCACGCGGTCGAGGCCGGCGCGGCGGCGTTCGTCTACGCCAACCACGTCGAGGGGTGTCTCCCGCCGACGGGCAGTGTCGGCACCGACGAGGCACCGATCGGCGATATTCCCGCGGCCGGCGTCTCGAAGGAGGTCGGGGCGCGACTGTCGCGTCGGTTCGACGGCGGGACCGTCTCCGTCTCGGTGGACGCGGAGGCCCCGGACGCGACAAGCGGGAACGTCCACGCCGACCTGGGTCCGGAGACCGAGGAAGCGGTGTTGCTCACGAGCCACGTCGACGCCCACGACATCGCGGAAGGTGCGGCGGACAACGGTGCCGGGACCGCCACGGTTGTGGAGGTCGCGCGGGCGTTGGCCCAGCGGGAGGACGAGTTGGACACCCGCGTCCACATCGTCGTGTTCGGTGCAGAGGAGGTGGGCCTGGTGGGGTCGCACCACGACGCCGAACGGCGGGATCACGACGCGATCACTGCGGTCGTGAACAACGATGGGGTGGCACGCGCCCGTGATCTGGTGTGTGATACACACGGGTTCGACGACCTCGCCGACGTCGCCGACCGGGTGGCCGACCGGATGGATCACCCGATCGACACGACGCCGGAACTCGGGCCGCACAGCGACCACTGGCCGTACGTGATGTGGGGTGTCCCTGGGTACTACGTCCGATCGGACACCGGCACCGTCGGTCGCGGGTGGGGACACACCTACGCGGACACGCTCGACAAGCTCGACAGCCGTGACCTCCGCGAGCAGGCGATCCTGCTGACGGAACTGGTGGTCGAGCTCGCGGCCGCGGACACGACGATCGAACACCGGTCCCCGGAGTCGATCGCCGACCAGCTGGAAACGGAGGGCCTTGCCGAGGGGATGCGCGTGATCGGCGACTGGCCGTATTGACGGCGGAGTCGGGCGGTCGGGCAGCTCCCACGGCCTCCAAAGGTTTACCTCACATCGAGTAAGTTATTCACTATGGGCGTCGACTACGCTGACTTACACGATCCGAACGCGGAGTACACGATGCGAGAGCTGTCCGCCGGCACCATGGGCGTCACGAGCGATCGCGGCGGCGGCCGCGACGTGGAGATCACCGACGTCCAGACCACGATGGTCGACGGCAACTTTCCGTGGACGCTGGTCCGCGTGTACACGGACGCCGGCGTCGTCGGCACGGGCGAGGCCTACTGGGGTGCGGGCGTGCCGGAACTGATCCAGCGGATGAAGCCGATGGTCGTCGGCGAGAATCCCCTCGACATCGACCGGCTCTACGAGCACCTGATCCAGAAGATGTCGGGCGAGGGATCGATCGAGGGCGTGACCGTCACCGCCATCTCCGGGATCGAGATCGCGCTCCACGACCTCGCGGGGAAGATCCTCGGCGTGCCCGCCTACCAGCTGCTGGGTGGGAAGTACCGCGACGAGATGCGCGTCTACTGCGACTGTCACACCGCCGACGAGGCCGACCCCGAGGCCTGCGCCGACGAGGCCGAGCGGGTGGTCGAAGAGCTCGGCTACGACGCGCTGAAGTTTGACCTCGACGTGCCCTCCGGATTGGAGAAAGACCGCGCGAACCGCCACCTCCGGCCGGGCGAGATCCGGCACAAAGCCGAGATCGTCGAGCGGGTCACAGAGCGCGTGAAGGACCGCGCCGACGTCGCGTTCGACTGCCACTGGACGTTCTCGGGCGGGAGCGCAAAGCGGCTCGCCGACGCGATCGAGGCGTACGACGTCTGGTGGCTGGAGGACCCCGTGCCGCCGGAGAACCTCGACGTCCAGGAGGAGGTCACGAAGTCGACGGTCACCCCGATCACTGTCGGGGAGAACCGCTACCGCGTCACCGAGGAGCGCCGGCTGATCGAGACCCAGGCGGTCGACATTATTGCTCCGGACCTCCCGAAGGTCGGCGGGATGCGCGAGACCCGGAAGATCGCCGACGTCGCCAACCAGTACTACATCCCGGTCGCGATGCACAACGTCTCCTCGCCGGTGGCGACTTTGGCCGCTGCCCACGTCGGCGCCGCGATCCCGAACTCCCTGGCCGTGGAGTACCACTCCTACGAACTCGGGTGGTGGGACGACCTCGTCGAGGAAACCGTGATCGAGGACGGCTACATCGAGATCCCCGAGGAGCCGGGACTCGGCGTGACGCTGGATATGGACGCCGTCGCGGAGCACATGGTCGACGGCGAGGAGTTGTTCGACTGAGCGAAGCGAAGTCGAGCCAGCAAATCTTCGATGTGCGTTGTTTGATCCGGCGTAGCCGGACCAGTCTCGGTGGAGGGACCCTGACGACGGTCAACCGAGCGGAGTGACGCCGTGCGCGGTACGCGCCGCCGGGCCGGCAAACCCGAGGCTTGAACCCAAACTATACCGCCTCCAACAGCGAACCGTCGATCGATGGGTAACTCCAAACTAACCCACTACGAAGTGAGTGCAACGCGTCGCAGCCCCCAACGGACGGCAGTCACGACCGAGGACGGCGAGTTCGTGGTCGGACACGACGTGAATCCCGTCGAGTACCTCCTCGGATCCCTCTTGGCCTGCATCAACTCGACCGCGACGATGGTCGCCCGCGATATGGAGATCGATATCGAGTCCCTCGAAGCCACGATCGAGGGCGACGTGAACTACGCGACGTACCTGGGCAAGGCCTCCGAGGACCGTCCCGGACTCCAGGGACTGGACGTGACGCTCTCGGTCGAGACGGCGGGCGACGCCGACCTCGACGCCTGGCTGTCGGCCGTCGAGGAACGGTGTCCGGTCTCCGACAACGTGACAAACGAGACGCACGTCGCCCTCACGCTCGAGTGACCCGTCAGTGACTGGCTGTGGCGGCCAGCCTCGATAGGGCGGCTGCGAGGCTGCTGCCGCAAGTATCGCCCGTCAGGGCTGTTCCCGCAAGTATCGCCCGTCAGGGCTGTCCGCCGGCCCTGGATGGGCTCCACCGAACGCTCCCCGGATACGGCTTCGCCGACCGGGTCGCAGGATTCGGTAGGTCGGGCACGTGAACTACCCGGTCTTCCCGACTCAGCAGATCGGCTTCGGGTCCACACCCATACCCACGAGCACGTCGGCGAAGTCGTCGTAGGCGAGTTGGATCGTGTAGTTCGCGACGGATTCGGCGGTCGCCCAGTCTTCCTCGGTCGTACAGACCGAATCGAGCAGCTCCAGCCCCCGCTCTTGGGCTTCTCGTGTCTCGATCCGTAGGTCGCGGACGACGTCGGCAGCACTCTCATCAGCCTCGTTGACGAAGAAACTGACAACTTGGAGGTGCGTGCGATCGCTGACCAGCGTGCGGCCCAGGAGCCCGCCCGCAAGCCGTTCGACGGTCCCGTCGCGCTCCCGGAGGTAGCCGTGCATCGGGCCGCTACCCGGCGGCTCGGTCTCCTGGCCCAGGAGTTCGGTGACCTGCTCGTAGTGGCGCTGCTCCTGGTCGGCGATGTCGGCGAACAGATCGGCGGCTGCGTCGTGTGCTTCGTCGGCAGCCCACGTGGAGAACGTCTCACGGGCGGCGAGTTCGCTCGCCGCGGCTGCTCGCAGGACGCTCTCGCGGTCGAGTTCGGCGTCAGTCAGCGCGAGAAGCAGCTTGCTCGATCCGAGGCGGTCGAGTTCCGTTTCCTTTGCCGTCTCGACGGCGGCCGTGAGGTCGACAGCGTTCATACCGTCGCTTCGGAGGGGGCGGCGATAAGCGTTGGTGGCGATCGGCGTAACCCTGCGGTTTAATCCACCGGGCGCCGTAGTTCCGAGTATGAGCGATGCCGACTATCCGGAGCCGGACGGCGAGGTCGACACCCTCTCGCCGGCGGCCCTCGCCGCCCGAATCCGGGCGGACGAGACCGTCTCGATCCTGGACGTTCGCGACCGCGACGAGTTCGATGCCTGGCACGTCGACGGCCCGGGCGTCACCAGCAGACAGACCCCGTACGTGAAGTTCGTCCAGGCGGAGATCAAGGGGACTGTCGCCGACCTCGCGCCTGATCTCCCCGAACCGATCGTCGTGGTCTGTGGCGAGGGGAAAGCCAGCGCGTACGTCGCGGACCTTCTGGCGACAGCCGGTACCGAGGCGGCGAACCTGGCAGGTGGGATGGACGCCTGGGCGGAACTGCTCGTCGCAGCCGAGGTGCCCACCGACGGGCCGGCCACCGTTCGCCAGTACCAACGCCCCTCGAGCGGTTGCCTCGGCTACCTCGTCGAGAGCGACGGCGAGGCCGCAGTCGTCGACCCGCTCCGGGCGTTCACCGACCGGTACGTCGCAGACGCTGCGGACCTCGATGCGACCATATCCTACGCGGTCGACACGCACGTCCACGCCGATCACGTCAGCGGAGTCCGCACAGTCGCCGAGCGGACCGACGCCGAGGTGGTCCTCCCCGCCGGCGCGACCGACCGCGATCTCGCGTTCGACGCCAGGCTCGTCGGCGACGGCGAGACGCTCACCGTCGGCGGGGCGAGCCTGCGTGCGCTGGGGGCACCCGGCCACACCCACGAGATGACGGCGTTCGTGGTCGGCGACGCCGCTCGGAACGGGGGCGAGACCGGCACCGCCGGAGGCGACGTCCTGCTCGCGGGCGACAGCCTGTTTCTGCGCTCGGTCGCACGCCCCGACCTGGAAGACGGCGTCGACGGCGCGCCCGAGCTGGCTGCGCTGCTCCACCGGACGCTGACCGAGCGGTTCGCCGGTCTTCCCGACGAGGTTCTCGTGGCACCGGGCCACTACGACGCCACCACGACGGCTGCCGACTCGGGGGCCTACGCCGCCACGCTGGGCGACCTCCGGGCGTCACTAGACCCGCTGTCGATGGACTCCGACCGGTTCGTCGACCACGTCCTCTCGGCGATGCCACCGCGGCCGAACAACTACCAGCGGATAATCGCGACGAACCTGGGGCGCGAGCGCGTCGACGACGCGGAGGCGTTCGAGATGGAGCTCGGACCGAACAACTGCGCGGCTGCAGGGATCGACGTTGAGTGACGGGGCAGTGTCCGGATCGACCGCCGCTCAGTCGTCCGCTGCGGCCTGTGAGGCGTCAGTCCCGACTTCGCTCTCGATGCTCGGCGGGTAGACGCCGCGCCGGAGCTTCAGATCGCTCTGCGGGCGGGCCATACACGTCAGGGCGAACCCCTCGGCCTCCTCGTCGGTCAGCCCGCGGGCCGCCGGCTGGGTGACCTCGCCCTCGATGATCTCCGCGGAGCACGCCAGACACATCCCCACGCGGCAGGAGTACTCCTGTGCGATACCCGCTTCGATGCAGGCTTTCAGGATGGTCTGCTTGTCGGAGACCTGGAGGGTCTCGTCGGCGCCGACGAACTCCACGGTGTACTCGGTCATACGTCGTTGTTCGGCGGATCGCGACAAAACTCTTTGCGAAACCGGGGCGGCCAGGGCTCCCGCGGGACACGGACGCTGCGCCGACCCGCACCCGCATCACTCCTCGGCGTCGTCGGTTTCGGTGTCGGTCGCGCGAACCGTCATCACCGGCGCGTCCGCGGTTCGGATGACCTTCTCGGCGACGCTGCCCAGGAGGAACCGGCCCACGCCGGTCCGACCGTGGGTTCCCATCACCACCAGGTCGATGTCCTCGTTGTCGACGTAGTCGACGATCGACCGGTGGACGATGCCGGTCTCGATCGCGGTCTCGGCCGTGACGCCGGCGTCTTCGGCCTGCGCCGCGATCGCCTCTACCGCCTCGGTCCCCTCCGCTCGGAGCTCGTCTGCGACCACGTCTGCCGCCGCTTCCAGTGACGAGTACGTCCCCGCGTCGACGACGTACAGAGCGTGGAGCGTCGCGCCGTACTTCGCTGCGAGGTCGATGGCGTGCTCGATGGCGTCTTCGCTTGCGGTACTCCCGTCGGTCGGAACCAACACCCGGTCGTACATAGTTGCGTCCGCGTCTACGTCGCGGGCGGATTAGAAACCCCACCACGTTTCACACCTGACGGGATCGGGCAGTCGGACGGATCACGACGGGATCGGGCACCCGGACGGATCACAAAACTTCTATCCGCCCGGTCGGGAGAAGTCGCTATGTCGCGCGACCCCGACCGTGGAGGCGGCGAGTCCGGTGCCGCCGACGCTCCGTCGGACCCCGGGCGGCTCCGGAACGACCGCGTGGTCGTCGGTGTCGCCGTCGTCGCTGCCGTCGGGCTCGCACTCCGGGTGGTCGGACTCGGGACCCGGCCGTTCCACTGGGACGAAGCGCGGGTAGGGTACTGGGCGCTTCGATACCTCGAAACCGGCGCGTTCCAGTACCGCCCCGTCGCGGGCGGCCCGCTCCTGTACCACCTCGACCGGATCGCGTTCGCCCTCGTCGGCGTCTCCGAACGGGTCGCCCGGCTCCCGGTGGCCCTGCTGGGGGCCGCACTCCCGCTGACCGCGCTGCTGTTCCGGGACCGGTTGGGCGACGCCGAGACCCTGGCGTTCTCGGCGATCCTCGCCGTCCAGCCGGTGGTGCTCTACTACTCGCGGTTCCTCCGCGGCGACGTCCCGCTGGCGCTGTTCGGGGTGGCCGCCGTCGGGTTCGGCGTTCGGGCGTGGGATCGCCGGAGCCGGCGGGACGCGTACGCCGTCGCGATCGCACTCCCGCTCGCGGCTGCAGCGTCGGGGTTCGTCGTCGGCTACCTCCTCTCGTGGCTCGGTGCGTGGGCCCTGGTCGTCGACCAGCGGAGCGTCGCGAGCGACAGCGGAGCGGGAACGCGCGCGTCCGTCGCGGCACTCCGCGACCGGGTCGCCGGCACCGCGACGCCCGCGGCCCGCGCCGGGCTCCTCGCGACCGCGGTGACGGTTGTCCTGTTCGCGCCCCGGTCGGGGTCTAGTACGGGAGTCGGTCTCGACGACCCGACGACGGTCCACCTCGCGGCCTACGAGGGGACCGTCGGCGCAGTCCAGCAGTTCGTCGGTGTCCGTGTGGTGGACCGGTTCCCCGACGGCACCCACGCCGTCCTCCCGTATCTGGGCGACGCCGGGGGGCTCCTGATCGCCCTCGCGCTCCCGGTGACGGTCCTGGGCGTCGGGACCGCGCTCCACGCGCGGTACGCCACGCGACGCCGGCCGCTGGTCGAAGGGGTGGGGTACTGGGGGCTGCTCGCGGTCGTGGTATTCCCCACCCTCTCGGAGGTGTCGGCGCCGTGGACGCTCGTCCACGTCGTGGTGCCGCTGTCGCTGCCCGCCGCCGTCGGCCTCGTCGGCGCCCTGCGGTGGGGCGCGTCGGCGGCGACGGACGCGGGGTCCGGCGGAGTCGGTGCCGACGCCGGGGGTGAGACTCAGACAGCCGACGCCGGGACCGTGGTCGCAGTGGTGCTGGTCGCGCTCGCGGTCGGAGCGGGGACCGCGGCGGTCGGAGCCGACGTGTACCAGCCACCCGATCGAACCACCCAACTGGCGCAGTTCGCCCAACCCGCCGACGACCTCGAACCGGTCGAGGCCGCAGCGCGGGCGGCAGCCGACACCGACCCCACGACCGCGGAGGTGGTCTACGTCGGGTCGCCGTACCACGTTCCCGCGGCAGTGACGACGGAGACGCCGCCCGTCGGCGACGCGTGGGGGAACCGGCTGCCGTTGCCGTGGTACGTGGCGTCCGCCGGCGCGGACGCGACGAGCACGGCGAACGCGTCGACGTTCGAGGTGGAGTACGGGAACGCCGCCGCGCCGCCGGTGGTGATCGCGGAGCCGACGCATCGGGACGCGCTGGCGGATCAGTTGGGCGACGGCTACGAAGCCACGACATACCGGTTGGGGCTGTGGAACCGCGAGGTGGTCGTCTTCGTCGGCGTCGAGGAACAGCCGGAGAACGGACTGGAACCGCGAACCGACGCTACCGGAACCCCATGGCTTCGATCTGCTCTTGGTACCGGTTCCGGATGGTGACCTCCGTGACCTGGGCGACGTCGGCGACCTCACGCTGGGTCTTCTTCTCGTTACACAGAAGTGACGCCGCGTAGATTGCTGCCGCCGCGAACCCCGTGGGGGACTTCCCGGAGAGCAACCCCTGCTCGGCGGACACGTCGATGATCTCGGTGGCCTTCGACTGGACTTCCTCCGAGAGCTCCAGCGCCGACGCGAACCGCGGGACGAACTGCTTCGGGTCGACCGGCTTGAGTTCGAGTCCGAGTTCCTGGGAGATGTACCGGTAGGTCCGGCCGATCTCCTTCTGCGGGACCCGCGAGACCTCCGCGACCTCGTCGAGCGAGCGGGGGATCCCCTCCTGCCGACACGCCGCATAGAGCGCGGACGTGGCGACGCCCTCGATCGAGCGCCCACGGATGAGGTCCTCGTTGAGCGCGCGCCGGTAGATAACGGAGGCGAC
>UEZX01000018.1_pt1 | contig 14080 bp, 12 predicted proteins | sample 1903831 | NCBI WGS metagenome assembly UEZX01 (sample SAMEA4776353, study PRJEB27445) | saltern metagenome | biome: Hypersaline environment; feature: solar saltern; material: Pellet | place: Spain | collected 2012-08 | depth 0 m | reverse complement strand
CCGCTCGGTATATCAGTCTGGAGTTTCGTCACCGGGCGCTCTGCCTCTGGAGTCAGTCGCCATACCGGGCTTGGCCACGACCCCGCTGCGTCCCGACGTATGCTGATCCGACCTAAATGGATTACGATCGGTGTGCGGCTACCGGTCGGTGTCGGACCACGAACACTCCTGGCACTTGTACGCGGTCACGAACTCGGTCACACTGGGCATGTACCCGACGGAGAGGACGTTCTCCCCGCAGTCGGGACACGCCATCTCGGCGTCCTCGATCGGTTCGGCTTCGAGCGGGCGCTCGCCTTCGACGAGTTCCGCGAGTCGCTCGGGCGTGACCATCCGGCCTTCGACGACGCGATTGCTCATACCTCCGCCACGGTGTGGAGGGTCCTAAATCCGTCGCGCTCGATGCCGAACCGCCACCCGGTCCGGCTCGTACGGCTTCTCGTACCGAATTACCGGTCGTCGCCGACCCGTGTGAGCGGCGACCGGCGATCGACCGCGAGAATCCGTATCAGAGACGTCCGAGGAGAAAGCCCCGCCGTTTACCGCGGGGATAAATCCGACAATCAACTACACACTTCACAGTCGCTGGCCGTCTGAGAGTGGCAACCCCGGTTTTATGCCGGTTCGACCGTATGATTTGATGATGATCTTCCCCACGCACGGCACGACGGTTTCACCGTCTACTGGTGTTCGACCAGCGACCGTGATGGAGGCGCGAATGGCGGCACCCACTCGGCTGAATACCTGACCGTGGAGGGATGCGGTATTCCCGTCGAAGCGTCCAGCGCGTTTGGATGGGAAGGCCCCGTTGACAGGGCTGTACCCGTTGGAATGCATGTGCTCGGTCACAATTTGACGGCTACCGTTGACGGGTCACGCGAAAGCGTACTTGCACCCCGAAGAAATACGCAACCTCAAACTCCCCTCCGGGGAATCCTCGTCGCCAGACTACGTCTGGCGGGCAATCAGAACGCTACGCGTTCTGGTGACGCCCTCCAAGCGGGGAGGATGTCAATCGCTGACCGCAGCTATAGTAGCGTTTGCAACTGATTGCACAGCCGATCGCACGACGGCGTGCGGTCGAGTGAGCGAAGACTTGCAAACGCTACTATAGTGTATCATAGCTCTCATGACATCCAACGCCGGAGCACCGAGTGCAATTGTCTGAAATGCCTGTGCCTGCGGAACCGCCTACGCAGAGGTATGTAACGCACACTCTCAGTCTGGGAAACCAAAGCGTGTCCCGTCGGCTTCAGCGCGGTATTCGTCGACAACGGTGACGACGACGTGACGGAGTTCGTCTTCGGGTTCGAAGTGTTGCTCGGCCATCGATCCTTTGTGCTGTGGGGCGCACGTACAGACTCCAGGATGGCCCTCACATCGGGGCAAGCAGTGGGAGGGTAGGCAAGATACTACACGGTGAGTGGCGACGGCAAGAGGAATTCGAGTTTGCGGGGGAGCTGAAAAGTGGTGTCGGCAGTATCCGCAGCTGGCGGCCCCGACACACGTTTGATGATCGCGTCTCAAAAGGGGGTGAACGCGTAATGGGTTGGGTGGATCCCGATATTCTCGAAGCGCGCGTGCGCGGACTCGGTAGCGAGAGCCTCGTGGCGTTCGTCACTGACCTCTGGGCCGCTCGGGGCTTCGAGACTGACCGTGACGGAGCGTTCGTGACCGCACGTCGTGGCGGGGAGACCCACGTGGTGTACGTCCTAACCGGGCGTGCTGGGACACCGTCTATCGAGACGGCCCGTCCCGTAGATGTCGTTGTTGCGGCGGGGCGTCCGGAAACGGGGGAGACGCTAGCTACGGAAGCGAACGCACGGTTCGTAGACGCCGCTGGGCTGACCGAGATGCTTCGCTACGCCGTCTCCCGCGATGTGGCTGCGGACCTGTGTGAGCGGCATTTCGACGCGGTGCCCGGGGCGTTGACGTTCCCACCGCGGGATCGAATCCGTCGAGCCGTCGAGGGACTCGAAATCGAGACTGTGGTGACGGTTCTACTCGCGGTGGTCGTCGTGGCTGTCGGGGCGGGTGCAGTTTTCGGCTCGGCGGGTCCAGGTGTCGCCGGCGATGGAACTCCGGATGAGGCTGAGACAACCGTTACTCCTGGGACCGTAACGAGCCCCGGAGGCGATGGGCCCAGGACCGTGACGGTCAATGCTGGGTCGAGTCCGACCGAGGCGGGCGTTAGCAACCCAGCATCCGTGCCCGGCGTGAGCGAGACAGGGATCAGCAACGCGAGTCGGCTCGCACAGGCACACGCAGCGACCGTCGCGGGCACGTCGTCGTACACGATCTGGTTCGACTACTATGCCCCGATAGACGGGTCTACCCAGCGGGTACAGTATGATGTAGACGTGCGTGTCGACGGTGAACAGGCGTTCGTCCAGGCGGGCCGTGAGACGGTATGGGGCACCCGGTCGCTGCTCAGCACGATTTATTTCGACGGGACAGACCGGTATCGAGCGGAGAACAGCGGTGAAGAGCTCACTCGACTCGACAACCGGACGCCGACGGCGACACCGCGGGCGGTCCCGTTTATGCGCCCTGGAGAGATGGTTCGGCTGTATCTTGCGACCCCCGAGAGTGCGGTTCGTGCCGCTGAGAACGAGGACTCGGGTGAGCGGTACCGCCTCCGGGGCACGGGCCGGCCGGCTGGGCTCCCCGACACAGTCACCGAGTACGAGATGACGGCTGTTGTCGACGAGCGTGGGTTCGTCCGGACGTTCGAAGCCGAATTCAGCATCCCCCGCGACAGTGATGCTGACGGGGGCACCGACCGCAAACGCGTTCGCCTGACGTGGACATACGACCGCGTCGATAGTACCGAGATCCGAATCACCAGTCGAAATACGACTCGGACGACGACGGGCTGAGGAGGTCATTTCGGAACCGGGGTTTCACCGCACCCGAAAGACAGAGCGGGTAGAAGCGAGCTGTCGGATGTCGTGGCTGCGTCGAACGGCCCCCTCACCCAAATTCTCACCTGTTGTCCATCTCTCTTCGTCGCTGCCTGCGGGATTCGTTACCAGAATTGAGGCGAGAATGCCCCTTCCTCAAGAAGCGACTATCGGGAGAGGAGAGGCTTTGCTGAATTAGGGCTGGGATGGCCCGAAGATACGCCTGTGGAGACTGCGCTCCCTGCGGACACCCATTCGGTGTCTGCAAAGCGCGTCGTAGAAGCAGGAAGCCCTACTCTCAAGGAGCGAGTGAGCGAGTAGGGTAGGGTAGTTCACGTGCTTGCGCCGCTGTGAACTGGTGGCTACCGTTTTATGGCGTTGACCCAACAGTATCCTATGGTACTATACGGGCGTGACGATCGATGATGCGGCAAAGCACCCCGTACGCACTCGCTGGGTTGGGACTCGTATCGGGTCTCGTCGTGCTGCTATCCGGACCATTCTCGACACCGGAAGTGAACTACGTCGTCGGCGGGACCTTCCTCGCAATCGCCGTCGCCAGTGTCACATATATGATCGTCGAGTTCAGCGGCCCGGACGAACGCCCGCCGGACTTCTAATACTGTCGGCTATAACTACGTGAAGATTTTCCACACCCCGGGGTGTCGAAACACTTCACGCGACGATAGCCGACAGTATAAGTCCTCGATCGGCAGAAGCAGGACAGTGTCATCCGCTGCAGTCGCGGCGTATCCTTCTGAGGAGTCGGTAATCGGTATCGTCCGTCGTTACTACCGCGACGTCACGCTCAGGATCCACCGTGTGGAGCGAGTCGTGTGATGTATCGGAACCGCTGTGGCGCCGCCACCGCAGTCCTCGCTCGGCGCAAACGGCTCTTCGCGCTAGTCGGAAGCGTCGACTGTCGGCACATCGTCCACGCTGGCAGTGAACCCGATGGCACGGAGCCTGTCGGCTAGTGGGGTGCCGATGGCCGATGCCGGCGTGAGGACGCCGCCGTCGAGCGGGGAGTCGGTGTCGTTCCTGAGAAGGGCCACTCCCGATTCGCCGAGCATACGTGCCGTGGCACCGTAGCCAGGATCCATCTCAGCACCCACGACGGCCTCGACGGTAAAGGGGCCGTCCGTGTTGGTGCCGCGGCCGCGGACCCGGACAGTGAACCGGCCATCCATCGCCGCTGCTCGTGTCGGACCCTCTCCGGGGGCGGGAAAGACGTATTCCCGGAGTGCATATCGAAGCGTCTCAGTACCCATCGCAGTCTTGAACCCCGCCAGGGTAGCAGCAACGAGGCTGGCCGTGGCTGCACCACGAACGCCCGACCCCGTCGGGATGACTTCCGTACACCGGAACTCCCGTCCCCAGGGGTAGTCGAGTAGGGCGTTGCTCCGCCGAACGATGCGTTCGTTGACGGGCGCCATCGGAGATGGTGCCGTCCATCCCCCGTTTAGCCGGTCGCGCTGCGGGGCGGTCTGCTCGCCCGAGTCCACGCCGTTTCGCTCGCCCGGTGGCGCCAGCGAGTACGGGTTCGCCAGCGTGTGCTGGGCGATGGGATCGGTGGCGGCCGCCTCGAACAGTTCAGCGAAACTGGCCAGCGTCCCGCCACTGACGCTTCCATCACCCTCCTCGAGATAGATCTGGACAACGTCGCAGGGACGACCGTAGGTTTCGGTCGCGTGCGACTGGACGAGTGTCGTGCCAAGGTCGGCAGGCACGGAGTCGAACCCACAGCTGTGAACGATCCGCGTGTCGTTCTCGACAGCCGCATCGTGGTACTGATCGATGGTTCCACGGACCCAGTTTATTTCGCCAGTCAGGTCGCAGTAGTCGGTCCCAGCGTCGATGCACGCCTCGACCAGCGGCGTCCCGTACGTCGTGTACGGCCCCACCGTCGTGCATACGACCTTCGTCTGACGGGCGACGTCACGGAGCGTGTCGATCTCCATCGCGTCACCGACGACGATCGGGAGTTCGCTCCACGCGTCGTACCGGTCGGTGAGTGTCGCAGCTACGTCCTCGAGCCTCTCCGCGTCTCGGCCGCCGAGCGCGACAGCGAGCTCGTCAGGAGTGTATTGCTCGGTGAGATAGTCGGCCAGCAGACCGCCCGCGACACCGGTTGCGCCCCACACGACGATGTCGTACGGGCGAGTTGTGTCTGTCATCACCCGACGGTTAGGTCCCAACAGCCAATAACTACCGCTGTCGCGCAGCGATCCCACCCTGAGACTTGGCCGTGTGCTACCCCTCAGCAACGGGTCTCGTCTGTGTACCGGAGAACGCGAGAGTGGAACTGTTCCAGTGGCTTGCAGCCACGGCTGCACGAGCCGTCGATCGTGCACCCATCCGCCAGTGGGTGAGGTTTTTATCAGCAGCCGCTCAACAGGGTGTGTGCGCGTCGTTTCGCTGTTACCGTCCTGTACCGAGTTACTGTTCGCGCTCGGGCTGCGCCCGGTGGGAGTCTCACACAGCTGTGATCACCCACCGTCCGTGGCTGAGATCCCGACGGTGACCTCCACACCAGTCGACTACGCAGGGCGGTCGGCTGGCGAGATCGACGCGCAGATGCGGGCCGTCGATGGCGCGGTTTACGACCTGCATATCGAACAGGTGGCTGCGCTGGAGCCGGACCTCGTCGTAACCCAAGCGACGTGTGACGTGTGCGCTGTCGATGCCAGTCAGGTGCAGGACGCGGTGGCGCAGATCGGACCGGATCCGGACATACTGACGCTCGACCCGCACTCGTTTTCGGACGCGCTCGCTGACATTGAGCGGGTCGGGCGCGCGGCCGGGCGTGCCGATGCAGCGGAGACTCTCACAGCGGAGTTGGCCGCGCGAGTCGAGACGGTGGAGCAACGTGCTGAGGCGGCTGTCGCGTCGAACGGACGGCCGCGGACAGCCGTTGTAGACTGGACGGACCCGCCGCTCCGAGCAGGGCACTGGGTCGGGGAGATGGTCACGGAAGCCGGTGGGGACGCGGCGTTCCAGCCGGATGGTGCGTCCGAACCGGTCAGGTTCGACACGATCAGACGGTACGACCCCGAGGTTCTCATCGTGGCCCCGTGCGGGTTCGAGCGTGCGCAAGCGGTGGACGCGGTTGACGACCTGCGCGTGCACGACGGGTGGAGTGACGTGAGCGCGGTCACGACCGGCCGCGTCTATGCGGTCGATGGCAACGCGCTGTTCAACCGACCGAGTCACCGGCTCGTCGAGTCGCTGCAGGTACTGCAGTGGTGTCTCCATCCTACCATCGCCGAGCAGCTCAGCGACGAGATGCAAGCGTACGTGACACGGCTCGGTGTCGGCCCCCGGACGTCGGTGTGAAACGAGTACACAACATATTGTTAAAAAAGGGCAAAATAGCTAACCAGGGAAATGGTTGTTTAGCTGAATTCTGCTAAATACGTTGTCGACCTCAGCGACGAAGTCGCAACGACCTGAGCGCTGGTGTTGTTGTACGTCCCGCAAGGGGTGCGGGACGACACAGCCGTCCCGGGTGACCGACGAGTTATCATCTCGTGTTCGCCTACGAGTTCTCGAAATCCGTCCTTTGTCACGTCCGGCAACCCTCGGACTGGCTGGTCCGGCTCAATCGTGCCGAGGGACGATCCTCTGCAGCCAGCACGACCTCCGGTCGCTCGCGGTAGGTCGTTCACCTGTGCTGAACGACTGGATGCGGAAAATATCCCCTTCTGAGTGCTCGAACAGATCCGAGATTCCCTAACAGAGCGCGTCTTCCAGCAACTGCAGCGGGTGTTTGATCTCGTAGCCCGTGCCGTGTTCCATCTGCATCGAGCAGGTCGGACACTCGGTCATCCCGACCTCGCCCTCGGCGTCGTGCATGTGCTCGAACATGTCCTCGCCGATCTTCATCGAGGTCTCGTACTTCTCCTCCTTCCAGCCGTACGTGCCCGAGATCCCCGAGCAGGAGTCGCCGACGTCCTCCATCTCGACGCCGTCGACCTCGCGGAACAGTTCGACCGCTTGGCGGTCCAGCCCCTGGTTTCTGGCGTGACACGGGGCGTGGTACGCCAAGGCCTGCTCGTCGACGCTGGCGTCGGCGAGCGCACCGTCCAGATCCTCGTGGATCCGGAGATACTCCAGTGACTCGTAGGTGTTTGCGGCGACCTCCTCGATCCCCGACAGCTGAAAGAGCTCGGGGTACTCCTGTCGCAGCGACATCGAACACGAGGTACAGGACGCGATGACGTCGTACCCCTCCTCCAGGAGGTCCGACAGCTCCGAGACGTTCACCGACGCCGCGCGCTCGGCGTCGTCGAGCATACCGTTCGCGAACATCGGCGTCCCCGAACACCGTTGACGGGGGACCACGACCTCGTAGCCGAACGCCTCGAAGACCCGGACCATCGCCTTGCCGACCTCGGGGGTGTTGTAGTTGGAGTAGCACCCGTGGAAGTACGCGACCCGTTTGTCCTCGGATTGGACCTGCGGACCGCCGCGCTCGGCCCACCACTCTCGGAAGGTCTGGGTGGCGAACTCGGGGAAGTCGCGCTCGGCGGTGATTCCGAGCAGTTTCTCGTTGACCGTCTGGACGAGGGAGTTGCCCATCACGAAGTTGGTGAGCCGCGGCACCTTGCTCCCCAGGCGGGCGAGCGTGCCGTAGTTCGCCAGGATCCGGTTGCGGACGTACTCCCGGGAGAGCTTGGTCATCTGGTCGTCGACGTACGCCCCGCGGGCGGTGTTGTGCATCTGGCTCAGCGGGACGCCCGACGGGCAGGCGTCGTCGCACCGCATGCAGTTCGAGCAGGACATGATCGAGTCGTCGATCTCGACGTCCTCCTCCGCCCGTTTGAGCCGCCACTGCTCGGGCCCCTGGAACTTGGGTCCGGGGAAGTCGTCGTCGACCTCCGCGACCGGGCAGGTGGTGTCGCAGACCGAACATTTGTAGCAGTTGTCCGCGCCCGGGCGGAGGTCCATGTCCGTCTCGTCTTCGAACACCGAAACCGGCTCGAAGTCGTCCTGTGCCGTCGGTCCAGTCGAGTTGGGAAATTCTGCGTCGCTCATTGTACTGTCTCCTCGCCGGCCCGGCGACCGGCGTAGGTCCCGGTCGCGATCGAGACGCCGGCGGCGGACTTCTCCCGGGCGATGTCGGCGCCACCGAGGACGCCGCCGGCGGCCCGGAGGTTCGGGAAGTGGATGTGGCTGTCGGCGTCGGTCGGCCGAAGGTCGTCGTCGGGGACCACCCCGAACCGCGCGAACGCGTGGTCGCCGAACGCCTCGGCCGCCGACCACTCGTAGCGGTCCTCCGGGTGCGGAACGTCGCAGTCGAACAGCGGTTCGACCACCGACTCCCGATCCGAATCGATCCCCTTCCCTACGAGTCCGCCCGTCGCCAGCACGAACTCGTCGGCGTGGTAGGGGACCGCCTGACCGCGGCGGTCCACGGTCACTGCGGTGAGTTCTCCCTCGTCGGCCTCGTACCCCACCGCGGGGTTCCCGGTCGAGAGTCGGACCTCAGCCCGTTCCAGGGCGTCGATCAGCCGGTCTTCGAGTTGCATCCCGAGCAGGCTTGGCGGGCCGGTCGGGATCTGGAACACCGTAGCGCCGAGCCGGTCTTCGAGGGACTCGCGGACCTCGACCCCGTGGTCGTCGCCCAGCATAGCGGGGAACCCGACCCGGTCGTGGCCGTCGAGCTCCGCGGCGGCGATGTCGGCAAGTCGCGCTCTGACATCCTCTTGATCCGTGTCGAGCGCCTTCGCGAATCGGGTGGTCCGGGCGTCGTCGCGGAACCGGATCGGAAAGTCGACGATCGTCCCGTCGACATCGAAGGGGACGCCCGCCGCAGCGAGGTGGTCGGCGGCCACCTCGGCGTCGAAGTCGGTCAGCCCGCGGAACCCGACGAGCAGGGTGTCCTCCTCGACGCTCGCGAGGCCGGGCGCCACCGAGACGGGATATCGCGCGGTCGGCTTGACCGTCCCGCCGTGGGTGGGGACGAGGGCGTTGCGGTCGGTGTGCGCGCCGCGATACTGGTCGCCGACCACGTCGTCGAACCGCCGCAGCCCCTCGCGGATCCCATCGACGCCGACGATGTGGTAGGGATGGTCGTCGGGCAGCCGGTCGACCGCGGCGAACGGATCCGAGATCGGCGCGTCGCCGTCGACAGCGCCGAGCACGTCGACGAGCCCGCTGGCCTGCCGGAGCGTGCTCTTCTTGTGGGAGACCAGCCGGACCTGGGCGCCGGATTCGGCGGCCGAAAGCGCCGCCATCGACCCCGCGAGCCCGCCGCCGACCACCACCACGTCGTCACGAATCGGCATCGGGGCCTCCGGTCGGATTGGAACCGTCGCTGTCGGGGTCGCCGGCCGCCTCGACACCGGTCCCGCCGTCGGCGACCGCGTCGTCCGCAGTTCCGCCAGTGGACTCCGACCCGACGCCCGGGGCCGCGTCCGCGTCGGGACCCGAGTCGAACGCCCCGAAGTCGACCGACTCGTCTCCGGTCGCCGGGTCGGAATCGCGGTTCATCGTGGTGGCGTGGAGCATGTGCTTCAACATCGCCTGGGAGAGCTGTTGCCCCCACAGCGCGTGGCGCTCGCCCTTCCAGCGCTCCTGGTAGAGGTCCTCGAAGGCGTCGCGGGCGACGACCTCGCCGTATTCGGGCACCAGCTCGTTCGCCAGCCGGTGACAGCAGAACGCCCCCTGACAGTTGCCCATCGACGCGCGGGTTCGGAGCCGGACCGCGTTGAGATCCGACCCCGCGCCCTCGATGGCGTCGTGGATCTCCGCGCGGGTGACGGCCTCGCACTCACAGACGGTGGGGTTTGGGCCGTCCCACTCGCCGATCACCTCGTCGATGCGGGAGCCCAGGCGTTCGGCGCTCCGGCGGCCGACCGGCGACCGGAGCCCGAACTCGTCCATCCAGTCGCGCAGCACCGAGAACTCCTCCGACCCGGGCAGCGGTTCCTGAGCGGTCCGGCACTCGGCGTCGACGCCGAGCCGGTCGCAGACGTGATCCGAAATCTTCTCGGCCATCAGCCGGTAGGTGGTGAGCTTCCCGCCGACGATCGACGTCAGCCCGGGGAGGTCGTCGCGGTCGTCGTGGTCGAGGAGGAAGAAGTCCCGCGTGATGTCGGTGGGGTCCTCGCTTGCGACCTCCGGGGGTTCGTAGAGCGGGCGGACACCCCAGAACGACCGGATGGTCCGGGCCTCCGAGAGCATCGGCACCAGGTCCGAGAGGGTGTCGATCATCATGTCCACCTCCCACCCCTCCTCGGGGTAGTCCTCGGGGTCGTCGACCTCGACGTCGGTCGTCCCCAGGATGCAGGTGGTCTCGTGGGGCACCACGATGTCGGCGTCGCCCTTCGGCTTGCACCGGTTGATCACGGTGTCGACCTGCCGGACGTTCATAATCGTCATCACGCCCTTCGAGGGGCGTACGGCGACGTCGACGCCCGCCATGTCGCCGATCTGGCCGGCCCACGCCCCGGTGGCGTTGATCACGTGGTCGGCGTAGAGCGCCTCGCGCTCGCCGGCCTCGCCGTGGACGAACGATCCCTCGCCCGACTCGTGTTCGACCTCGACGCCGACGACCTCGCCGTCCTCGACCAGCACGTCCGTGACCTCCGCGTGGGTCTCGACCCGCGCACCGTGGTCGATGGCGTCGGCGGCGTTGGCGACGCAGAGCCGGAACGGGTCGATCGCGCCGTCCGGCACCCTGATCGCGCGCTCGATGTCGGCCGCCAGGTGGGGTTCGATCTCGCGGGCCTCCTCGGCCGACAGGACCTCGGCTGGGATCCCGCACTCCCGGCACCCCTCCAACTTCGTCTCGAAATAGTCGTCTTCGTCCTCGGGGCGCTGGACGAACAGCCCGCCGGTCATCTCGACGCAGTGGGTCGCGATCCGGCGGAGCACGCGGTTCTCCTCGATGCACTCCGTCGCCGAGGACTGGTCGGAGACCGCGTAGCGGCCGCCGCTGTGGAGGAGCCCGTGCATCCGCCCGGTGGTCCCGTGGGTCAGGTTCCCCTTCTCGACTAAGGTGACGTCGAGGCCGCGCATCGCGAGATCGCGTACGATGCCGCAGCCGGTGGACCCGCCGCCGATCACGAGGACGCTCGGCGCGTTACTCATCTGTCACCCTACGATTGGCTACCACGTACTTTACAGTAGCGTCTCCCGGCATCGGTACTTTCCGGAGGCGCGAACCGACCGCTCCCGCGTGACGGGGCACCCGACTGTGGGGTCGTCCGACCGGGTTGTGGGGCCGAGAACTGCCCGACAGCGTCCGCCTCGGCGCCGAGTTCGTGAGGGCGTGAGGACCGGGCGTTGGGGGAGTCGCAGGGCCTTTGCCGCTCCGCCGCGAACCCGTAGCGATGACCGCCGAAACCCCGCCGCTCGCGCTCGATATCGACGGCACACTCACCGACGGTTCCGGCCGCCTCGACCCGCGGACGTTCGAGTACCTCCCGGAGTGGGACGCGCCGCTCGTGCTCGCCACCGGGAAGGCGTTCCCGTACCCGGTGAGCCTGTGTCACTACTTCGGGATCGACCTGACGGTGATCGCGGAGAACGGCGGGGTTGTGCTGGCCGACGGCGACGTCTCCTACCAGGGCGACCCGGAGCGCGCCGCAGACGCGGTTGCCGCCTTCCTGGACCGCGGCGGCGACCTGGGGTGGCCGGCGTTCGACGCGATCAACGAGTGGCGAGAGACCGAGATCGCCGCGAACGTGGCCGCCGACGAGGAGTTGCTGCGGTCGGTCGCCGCGGAGTACGGGTTGGAAGTGTTCGACACCGGCTACGCCTACCACATCAAGACCCCCGGCGTCGAGAAGGGGGTCGGCCTCCGTGCGGTCGCGGACACCCTGGAGATCGATCCCACCGAGTTCGTCACCGTCGGCGACAGCGTCAACGACGTGTCGATGTTCGAGGTCGCGGGGCGGTCGTTCGCGGTCGACAACGCCGACGACGCCGCCAAGGAGGCGGCCGATACGGTCGTCGAGGGGTCGTACTTCGACGGGACGGCGTCGGTGCTCGACTCGCTGCCGTGACGTACTGTCCAGGCGGAGATCGCACTGGGGTCGGCGCTTCCGGATGCCAGGGGTCCGCGAGGGGGTCGGGGACAGAGTCAAACCCGTCGCCGCCCGCGTGTGATCTGTGATGTTCGATCCCGAGGTCCTGGTGATCGGCGGCGGTGCGACCGGCGTCGGCGTGGCCCGTGACTTGGCGCTCCGCGGCGTCGAGCCGCTGGTCGTCGACCGCGACGGGCTCTGCAGCGGCGCGTCCGGCCGGTCGCACGGCCTGCTACACAGCGGGGCCCGGTACGCGGAGTCGGACCCCGAGGGCGCCGCGGAGTGTCTCGACGAAGCCCGGACGCTCAGACGGATCGCCGGGGCGTGCGTCGCGGACACCGGCGGGCTGTTCGTCAGTCTGACTGGCGACGACGAGGCCTACTTCGAGGAGAAACTGGCGGCGCTCGAGTCGGTCGGGATCCCGGCCGAGACGCTCACTCCCGAGGAGGCACGCCGGATCGTCCCCGAACTGACGGCCGACGTCGAACGGGCGGTGCGGGTTCCGGACGGGGTGGTGTACCCCTCCCGGCTGATCGCGGCGAACGCGCTCGACGCCCGGGCCCACGGGGCGTCGATACGGCCGCACGCCCCCGTCGAGTCGATCACGGTCCAGGACGGCGAGGTCACCGGCGTTCGACTCGGCGGGGCCGCGGAGACGAGTCTCTCCCCGGAGTTCGTGGTCAACGCCGCCGGGGCGTGGGCGGGACAGGTCGCCGAACTCGCGGGGGTGTCGGTGGCGATGGCGCCGACGCGAGGCGTGATGGTGTCCGTCGAGTACGACGGGCTCGGGCCGGTGTTGAACCGGTGTCGGCGGCCGGCGGACGGCGACATCGTCGTTCCACACGCCTCGGAGGCGGTGCTCGGAACCACGAGTGTCCCCGTCGACGATCCGGACGACTACGGGACCGCGGCGTGGGAAATCGACGTCTCGATCGAAGAGTGTGCGAAACTGCTGCCGCCGGTTGCGGACGCCCCGGTGGTCCGGTCGTGGTGGGGGCTCCGGCCGCTGTACGCGCCGGACGAGGTCGACCGTGGCGGGCGCGGGATCTCCCGTGGGTTCGTCCGGCTGGATCACGCCGCCGACGGGGTCGAGAACATGGTGAGCATCGTGGGCGGGAAGCTCACGACGTACCGTCGGATGGCCGAGGCCGTCGCCGACCTGGTCTGTGACCGTATCGGGTGTGCGGCGTCCTGCTCGACCGCCGACCGCGCGATGTCCGGGGCCGACGATCCGACCCGGCTCGACCGGGCGGTCGCGTCGTTCGGCGGACAGGGGCCGACCGACACCGACATCGTCGAATCCTCGTAGGCGGGGATCTGCGGTCCCACGGCGACTCCCCAGACGCCGCAGATTACCCTTCGACGGCGTCGTGGCGCCCAGCGAACGGCGCGAACGACCCGTTGATGTCCCACTCGTGGATACAGTGGAGGCTGCCGACCTCCGGGCCGTCGTCCCCTGCAGCCACACGCCACGCGCCCGAATCCTCGTCCCAGACCTCGGTACGGCCGCACAGTTCACACGACCGTCTGTCGGGGGTTCGGAGTGTCTGTGTCATACCCGACCCTCCGCGGTGGAGCGTGTTAATCCTAACTCCACCGGCGAAGTGTTTTAGCCGTCCCGATCGGAGTGGCGGTATGGGGTTCCACACGTTCTCGATCGACCGCGCCGACGACCTCGAGGAGCCGGACCGCTACCGGTACGGGTCCAGAGAGGAGCTGTTGGGGGCGCTCGCCCCCGGCGCCGGCGACGTGGTCGCGGACATCGGCAGCGGAACGGGGTTCTACACCAACGAGATCGCGCCGCACGTCGGTCGGATGTACGCGGTCGATGTCCAACCCGAGATGCACGACCGCTATCGCGAGAAGGGACCGTCGGACAACGTCGAGTTCGTGACCGCGGAGGCGTCGTCGTTGCCGTTCGACGACGACGAGCTCGACGCCGCCGTCTCGACCATGACCTACCACGAGTTCGCCACCGACGCCGCGCTCGCGGAGCTCGCACGGGTGGTCCGCCCCGGCGGGCGGGTTGTCACGCTGGATTGGTCGGGGAAGGGACCCGGGGTCGACGGCCCGCCGGTTGGCGAGCGGTTCGGGCTCGGTGACGCCGTCGACGCGTTCGAGACGGCCGGGTTCCGGACCGTC